>Ga0209810_1000146_pt1 | contig 212206 bp, 191 predicted proteins | sample Coa_R1_7_FD_187159 | JGI IMG/M metagenome (GOLD analysis project Ga0209810, IMG submission 187159) | Surface soil microbial communities from Centralia Pennsylvania, which are recovering from an underground coalmine fire - Coalmine... | ecosystem: Environmental > Terrestrial > Soil >...
CGGGCGGCGGCAATAACGCCGAAATGCAAGATGGGCTGATGAGCCGGCTGTCCGCGGCGACCGGGCGCACCGTCGTCTACAACAATCTGAGCCAGTCGATGCGCCGGCCGGATCAGTGGAAGCAGCAGATGGCGCAGGTCGATGCGACGACCGCGAAAGGCATTCGCGCCTTTCCGATGTGCACGCCAAACCGCATCACCGACGCTTTCACGATGCGCAATTGCCAGGAATTCCGCGGCCTGCCGACTTGGCATCCGATCCTGCTCGCCGCCGACGAGGAGAAGCTCAAAGCCTACAGCGATCCGGCGATCCGCAAAAAGCTGCATGCCGAAGCGGTCGAGTTCAAGCTCGATGCGCCGCCGCCCGGCATCTGCCGCACCTGGTGGGATTACATGGTCCTGCACCGCGCGGTCCTGCCGAAGAACAAGGCGCTCGAAGGCAAGACCCTGGGCCAGATCGCCGCCGAGCAGGGCAAGGGCATCATCGACGCCTTCCTCGATCTCGCGGTCGAGGAGCATCTCGACAGCGAATGGCTGCACGGCGAGATCAATGTCGACGACGAGGCGGTGGCCAAGATCCTGACCTATCCGAACGCCGTCATCGGGCTGTCGGACGGCGGCGCGCACGCCCAGTTCCAGGCCGGCTACGGCTATTCGACGCGGCTGTTGTCGGAATGGGTGCGCGAGAAGGGGATCATGAGCCTTGAGCAGGCGGTGCGGCGGCTGACTTTTGATTCGGCGTCGATCTTCGGCCTGTACGATCGCGGCCTGCTGCGCCCGGGCATGGCGGCCGACATCGTGATCTTCGATCCCGACACGGTACGCCCGCTGCCGCTCGATATCGTGCGCGATTTCCCGGCCGGCGGCTGGCGCGTGCGCGAACGGGCGGCCGGCATTATCGCCGTCATTGTCAACGGCGAGGTCTTGCTCGAGGAGGGCCGGCACACCGGCGCCCTGCCCGGCCGCGTGCTGCGCAACACTTGGTATCAGGCCAATCGCGCCTGAGCCGCAGGCGCCCCGCCCCTCCCGGCGCGCCGGGAGGGGGCGCTTTTGTCGGCGGATGGAGTGGGCTAGAGTCCGGCGGCCCAGCTCCAAAGGGAGGCTTGCCGTGCCGTCCTTCCGCCCGACCCCCGATCTCGACATGCATTATCGGATCGATGATTTCACCGATCCGTGGCGGGCGCCGGAGACGATCTTATTGCTGCACGGCAACGCCGAGAGCGGGGAGGCTTGGTATGCCTGGGTCCCGCACCTTGCGCGCCGCTACCGCTTGATCCGCCCGGACATGCGCGGCTTCGGCCTGTCGACCCCGATGCCGGCCGATTTCCGATGGACGCTCGACCTCTTGATCGAGGATTTCGTGCGCCTGATGGATCATCTCGGCATCGCTCGCTGTCATCTGGTCGGGGCCAAGATCGGCGGCACGATCGCCCGCGCCTTCGCGGCGCGCCGGCCGCAGCGCATTGTGACCCTGACCGTCGTCGGCTCGCCGCCGCCGTGGCGCCGCGGCGCCGCCGAGCGCGCCCCCGAACTGGCCGAGGAATTCCGGACAAAAGGCGTCGAGCACTGGGCGCGGCGCACGATGGCGGGCCGCCTCGGCAGCGCCTTCCCGCCGGAAGGGGTCGAATGGTGGATCCGCTTCATGGGCCGCACCGCGGTATCGACCCAGATCGGGTTCATGGCGACGATCGCCTGCGCCGATATTCGCGCCGATCTTCCGAACATTCGCTGCCCGACCCTTGTCATCACGACCGAGAACAGCGGTCTTGCCTCCGTTGCAGAGACGCAGGCCTGGCAACGGCAGATCCCGAATGCGACGCTTCTGGTGCTGCCCGGCGATTCCTATCACGTGGCCGCCAGCCATGCCGAGCGTTGCGCCGCCGCGGCGGGCGAGTTCATCGCCCGCCACGGCGGCTAGGTGCGGCGCGCGGCAATTTGCCGATCGGGGGGAGGGGTGGCGGTATTTCCGACGTCGCGGCGGGCGCTTTTCGCCTTTCTGCACGATCTGGCGATGGCGGCGTTCTCGCTCATCGCCGCGCTCTATCTGCGGCTCGGCGGCGGCGTCTGGGATTACGCACCGCGGCTGATGCTGATCTACCTTGCCGCCTTCACCGTGATCGCGGCCGGGGCCTTCCTTCTCACCGGGCTTTATCGCGGCATCTGGCGCTACGCCTCGCTGCCCGATCTGTTCAACATCGCCCGCGCGGTAACGCTGACGATCGCCGTTTTTCTGCCGGTCATGTTCGTACTGACCCGGCTCGAGGCCTTGCCGCGCTCAACCTTGCTGATCGACTGGTTCGTATTGGTGGCCCTGCTGGGAGGGCCGCGCATTTTTTATCGATTGTTCAAGGATCGCGGCCTCGATCACATCTTCGAGCGCGCCCGCCATCCGACCGTGCCGGTCCTGCTGATCAGCACGAAGGACGGCGCCGACACCTTCATCCGCGAGATGATGCGCGACCCGCGCGCGGTCTATCGCGTCGTCGGCGTTCTCGCCGATTCGCCGTCGCGGGTCGGGCGCGAGATCTACGGCGTACCGGTTCTCGGCACGATCGATGCGCTCGAAAGCGTCGTCATGCGGCTCGCCCGCCGCGGCAAGCGCCCGCACAAGCTGATCGTCGCGGCGCAGCACCTGCCCGGCGAGCAGATCCGCCGGCTACTCGATCGCGCCGAGGCGCTGGCGATCCCGCTCGCCCGGTTGCCGCGGTTGACCGATTTCCGCCGCGAGTCCGCGGGCTCCGTGCGGGGCGGGGGCGGCGGTCCGGAGCCGGTGATCGAGCCGATTGCGCTCGAGGATCTGCTCGGCCGGCCGCAGGCGGTGCTCGACCGCGACGGCATGGCGGCGCTGGTGCGCGGCCGCCGCATCCTTATCACCGGGGCCGGCGGCACGATCGGCAGCGAGCTGGCGCGCCAGATCGCCGCTTTCGGCCCGGGCCGGCTGGTGCTCGTCGATCACGGCGAATTTGCGCTCTATACGATCGATCTCGAACTGGCGGAGCGCTGTCCCGACCTTGTCCGCGCGCCGCTGCTGCGCGATGTGCGCCAGCGCGCCGAAATCGCGGCGGTCATCGCCGCCGAGCGGCCCGACATCGTGTTCCACGCGGCGGCTCTAAAGCATGTGCCTCTGGTCGAGGCGAACCCGGCGGCGGGCGTATTGACCAATGTCGTCGGCAGCCGCAACGTCGCCGAAGCGGCGCGCGCCTATGGCGTCGGCCTGGTCGTCATGATCTCGACCGACAAGGCGGTCAACCCGGCGAGCGTGATGGGCGCGACCAAGCGGCTCGCCGAGCAATATTGCCAGGCGCTCGACCTTGACGAGGCGCGCCGGCCCGGCGCCGGGACGCGCTTTGTGACGGTGCGGTTCGGCAATGTCCTGGGCTCGACCGGCTCGGTCGTGCCGCTGTTCCAGCGCCAGCTTGCCGCCGGCGGACCGCTGACCGTGACCGATCCCGAAGCCGCGCGCTTCTTCATGACCGTGCGCGAGGCGGTCGAACTGGTCCTGCAGGCGGCGGCCTTGTCGCCGGCCGCCGCGGCTCCGCACGAGCAGGCGGCGCGGGGGCCGCACCGGGAGGCCGCGGCGGCGCGCGGCAAGATCTTCGTGCTCGACATGGGCGAGCCGGTCAAGATCGTCGATCTCGCGCGGCAAATGATCCGGCTGGCCGGGCGCCGGCCCGATCATGATGTCAAGATCACCTTCATCGGTCTGCGTCCCGGCGAAAAGCTGCATGAAGAATTGTTCCATGCCGCCGAGCCGCTGCTGCCGACGCTGCACCCGGCGATCCGTCTCGCGGCGCCGCGCGCCGCCGATTACGCGATGCTGGCCCGCGCGATCGACGAGCTCGAAACCCTCGCCCGCGCCGGCGAAGAGGAGCGCGTGTGCGCGCTGCTCGCCCGCCTCGTGCCGGAGTACCGGCGCAAGCCGCCGCCGACTATGGCGCCGCGCCTGCGCGAAGGGATCGGGGGGGTCGGCCTCTCCTCGTAATCCTCACGCGCAGATCCGGCATAGCCCCCCGCGTTGCCGGCAAAACCCGATCCGGCCGCCGCCGGAGGCGGAAATGGAACCGGTCGCATTGCGCGCGCGGGGCTGCTAGGCTGCCGTTTCCCACCGGGAGGAAGCGGTATGGACGCGCATGCCTTCGCTTCGGCAAGCCAGCTGGCCCGCGAGATCCGCGAGCGGCGGATCGGCTGCCTCGAACTGCTGGAATTCTATCTGGCGCGCGCCGAGCGCTACAACCCGAGGCTGAATGCGATCGTGGCCTGGCAGATCGATCGCGCGCGCGAGCGGGCGCGCGCCGCCGATGCGGCCCTCTCGCGCGGCGAGGTGTGGGGCCCGTTGCATGGCGTCCCGATGACGGTCAAGGAATCGTTCAACCTCGCCGGACTGCCGACGACCTGGGGCAATCCGCTATGGAAGGACAACATCGCCTCAAGCAACGCCGTCGTAGTCGACCGGCTGCTTGCGGCCGGTGCGGTCATTTACGGCAAGACCAACGTGCCGTTGCTGCTGATGGATGCGCAGAGCTTCAACGAGGTCTACGGGACGACCAACAATCCCTGGGATCTCGCGCGCGGCCCCGGCGGATCCTCGGGCGGCGAGGCGGCGGCGCTGGCGGCCGGGCTTTCCGCCCTGGGAGCGGGCAGCGACATCGCCGGCTCGCTGCGCAATCCGGCGCATTATTGCGGCGTCTACGGCCACAAGCCTACCTGGGGCCTGATCCCGCCGCGCGGCCATTCGGCCGTCGGCGCTTTGAGCCCGACCGACATCTCGGTGGTCGGCCCGATGGCCCGCCATGCCGAGGATCTCGCCGTGGCGATGCAAATCCTGGCCGGCCCGGACCTATTGCAACAGGCGGCTTGGCGGGTCGCCTTGCCGCCGCCGCGCCACCGCCGCCTTGCCGAGTTCCGCATCGCGGTGTGGACGCACTCGCCATTGTGCGAGATCGATGCCAGCGTCGGCGAGCGCTTTGCCGCGGCGATCGCCGCGTTGGCTCGGGCCGGCGCCGCGGTGGACGAGGGCGCCCGCCCGCCTTTCGACGATCGCGAGCATCACCGCCTGTTTATGCTGCTGTTGCGCGCCGCCACCGCTTCGCGCCTCTCCGAGGCGGAGTTCGCCGAACAGCACAAGATCGCCGCGACCCTGGCGCGTGGCGCCACGATCAGCCACCGCGAGTGGGGCAAGGCCGACGAGCAGCGCACAAAGTTGCGCCATGCCTGGCGTGATTTCTTCCAGCGTTTTGATGTGCTGCTCATGCCGGTCGCCGCCACCGCCGCCTTTCCGCACGATCACACTCCAGACCGCGACCGCCGCATGGTGACCGTCAACGGCAGGCCGGCACCTTACGGCGATCAGCGCTTCTGGGCCGGTCCGGCGAGCCTGTCCTATCTGCCGGCGACGGCGGCGCCGCTCGGCCTGACCGCGGCCGGGTTGCCGGTCGGTGCGCAGATCCTCGGCGCCGAGGGCGAAGATTTGACGACGATCGCATTCGCCCGGCTGCTCGCCGCCGAGATCGGCGGCTTTGTCGCGCCGCCGGGCTTTGCCTGAGCGCCTGCGGCGTGCTGGCAAAGTCCGGCGCCTGCCGGTAGGCTCACATGAGGATCAAGCGGGAGGGTTCGCCGTGAAGCAGAGCACGAGACGGGTCCTGACCACCCATGTCGGCAGCCTGCCGCGGCCGCCCGATCTGTTGGCGATGATCGAGGCGCGCGAGGCGGGCGAGGCGTTTGATGCGGCCGCCTTTGATGCCCGGCTGCGCGCCGCCGTCGGCGAGGTCGTGCGGCGTCAAGCCGAGGCCGGCATCGACGTCATCGGCGACGGCGAAATGGGCCGGATCGGCTTTATCCCCTACGTCAACGAGCGATTGTCCGGCCTTGAGCCGCGCCCGAACGAGGGCAGCGAGAGCCATTGGGCGCATTCGCGCGAACACCGCGCCTTTCCCGAATTCTACCGCTGGATCGCCGGGCTGCCGGGCACGGCCGGCAAGGCGCCGCGGCGGCGCTGGGTGGTCAGCGGACCGATTACCTATCGCGGGCACGACGCGCTCGGCCGCGATATCGCGATGCTGAAGGCGGCGCTCGCCGGCATGCCGCATCAGGAAGCATTCATGCCGGCGGTGTCGCCGGCCAATCTCGCGCAGTGGAACAGCAACGAGTACTATGCGAGCGAAGAGGAGTATCAGGTCGCGATCGCCGATGCCCTGAACCAGGAATATCGGGCGATCGTGGAGTCCGGCTTGGTATTGCAGATCGACGATCCGCAGCTTGCCAGCAGCTGGGTCATGCACCCCGAGCTGAGCCTCGAGGAATGCCGGCGCCGCGCCGATCGGAGCGTCGCGCTGCTGAACCATGCGCTCTCCGGCATTCCGCGCGATCGGGTGCGCTATCACACCTGCTACAGCATCAATATCGGCCCGCGCGTCCACGATCTCGAACTGAAGCACATCGTCGATATCATGCTGAAGATCGAGGCCGGCGCTTATTCCTTCGAAGCCGCCAATCCGCGCCATGAGCACGAATGGCGGGTCTGGGCGGAAGTCAAATTGCCGGAGGACCGGGTGCTGATCCCCGGCGTCATCACGCACGCCTCCAATCTCGTCGAGCATCCCGAGCTCGTCGCCGAACGGATCGCGCGGTTCGCCGGCCTCGTCGGGCGCGAGCGGGTCATTGCCGGCGCCGATTGCGGATTTGCCAGCTTCGCCACCTCCTGCGAGGTGCACCCGACGATCGTGTGGGCGAAGCTTGCCGCTCTGGTCGAGGGCGCCCGCCTGGCGACCAAGGCGCTGTGGGGTCGGGCATAACGGAGCAGGGCATGCAGTTCGGCTATTTCACGCTGAGCGACAATCACTACGAACAAAACGCGCGCAGCGCCAACGCCTTTGTCGCCGACATCCTCGACGAGGCGGTTTATGCCGAAAAGGTCGGCCTCCATTCGGCCTGGATCGGCGAGCACCATTTCAGCACGCTGGGGGTGCTCTCTTGCCCCGCTTTGGTGCTGGCGCAGGTTGCGGCCCGCACCTCGCGCCTGCGGCTGGCGCCGGCGGTGACGGTCTTGCCGCTGCATCACCCGCTCCGCGTCGCCGAGGAATGGGCGACGCTCGATCTCCTCTCCGGCGGGCGCGTCGATTTCGCCGCCGGGCGCGGCTACGACCGGCGCGAATACGCACCGTTCCAGGTCTCTTTCGAGGACAATCAGGCGCTCTTCGCCGAAGGGATGGACATCGTCCGCCGGCTGTGGGAGGCCGACGGCCCGATTTCGTATCGGGGCCGCTATTATCGCTTCGACGATGTCGCGATCACGCCAAGGCCGGTGCAGCGGCCGATCCCGTCCTATGTCGCCTCGTTCTCCGCACCGTCGATCGCGCTGGCGGCGCAGCTTGGCTGCGGCCTGATCGTGGCGCCGTTTGCGGCGGCGATCTCCTATGGCGGGCTGCGCCAGGTCAGGGAGCGCTACGAAGAGGCTTGCGCCCGCCACGCGCGCGCGCCCGGACGGCTGATGTGCAGTTATTTCCTGCATTTCGCCGACACGAAGGCGCAGGAGGAGGCGGCGCGGGCGCGGCAGATCCGCTATTACCGGGAATGCGTCATTCCCGCCTTTCCCGGCGATCCCGCGACGGCGCCGCCTTCTTACCGTTACTTTGTCGATATGGTCGAGCGGCTGCGCCGGGTTCGCCCCGAAGATCTGAGCGAGAATTCGGTCCTGATCGGCTCGCCGGCCGCCATCACCGATACGCTCAAAAAGGTCGAGGCGGCCGGTTTCGCCGAGGTCATCCTTTATTTCAATGTCGGCCTTAAACCGCACGCGCAGGTCAAGGACGAGATGGCGCGCTTCATGGAGGAGGTGGCGCCGGCTTTTGCCGGCGCCAGCCCCGCGCGTTGAAGCGGCGCCTCCGGTCCGCCGCTACCGCGCCTGCAATTCGGCGATGACGGCGCGCAACCGCTCGTTCTCGGCTTCGAGATCCTTCAGCCGCCTCGTGTCGCTGACGATGGCATTGGTCAGCAGTTTCGCCAGTCGCTCGCCGATCGGCGAGCCGAGGCCGGTGCACGGGTCGGGGCCGGGCATGGCCCGGAAGGCGCCATTGTCGCCGACCGTGATGTCGTTGAAGCAGACTTGGTTCAGCCAGAGTTCCGGGCTGATCCAACCCAGCTTCTTTCCGAACGCGGCGAATAGCCCGGCATAGAGTGGGGCGACCGCGCTGGTGCCGCCGATCGTCGTCTCGATGCCGTGCAGCACGATCTTGTAGCCGGTGTTCGGGTCGGCGTTGGCGGCCACGTCCGGGATCATCCGCCCGGGTCCGTGCGGCGCGCCCGCCTGCCATTCGGGCATCGGCTTGAACAGCGTCGAGTACCCGCCGCCCGTGCCCTCGCCGCTCGGATTGCCGGGATCGTTGTTCCAGACGGTTTCGCTCGTTCTGGTCTTGGTCGTTCCGCCGCAACCGATGACATGCGGAGCCGAAGCCGGGAGGTCGACATTGGCCGGGTTCGGCCCGCCATCGCTCGAATCATTGTCGCCGGAGGCGGCGAACACGACCATGCCGGCGGCGACCGCCTCCGCCGCCGCCTGCTCCATGTCGTCGGCGGCCCGGCGGCCCCATTTCGCTTCGTCGGCGCCCCAGGAAATCGAGCACACGTCGCATCGCTCGGCGGTCGCGGCGCGCACTGCATTGGCAATGTCGCGCGCCCAGTAGACGCGGATCTCGGCAGGTTTTCCGGTTGCCGCGTAATAGGCGGCGCCGGCGAGCTGAATGTCGAGCGCGACCTCGCCGTCGGCGCTGTCCGGCCCGGGATCCGGGCTGTTCCGGGTGCCATCGACCGAGACATCGGTGATCTGCGGCACCGGCTGACCGAGCTGGCCGAAAAACTGCTCCATGTCGGAGCCTACCCAGCCGCCGCCGAGTTCGATGATCGCGATGACGCCGCCGCCGGCCAGCCCGCTCGGCCAGCCGTAGGCCGCGCACAGATCGAGGACATTCCACGGGCCGCCGGCAGCCTCGCGCGCCGCCGGCCCCGCCGGTCCCAGCTTGAAATAGGGCTTGCGCTCCGGCCGCCGGATGAAATGGGCGTAGGAGTGGACGCCGGCGGCGCCAAGCGGAGGATTGCGGGTTCCAGACATCAGAGCCTTCCCATCCGAGGAGTACGGCGGTTCACCCTCTCGCGACCCGCGCCTCCCCGGACATATTCTATGCCGGCAAGCCGGATGCCGGTGTGAGTCGCATCACAGGGAAACAGCCTCTTCGGCTCTCTCCGCTCCGGCGAAAGCGCGCGCCCTCGCCCGCTCACTCGCCAAGGCTCGAAAGCGGCCGCGCGACGCTTTCGAGCGGCACCCGCTCGGCCTTGATGCCGATCGCGATCTCGACGAACGCCGCCGCGGCCATCAGCGCCGCGCCGAAGAGATAGCCGGTGAATACCGCACCGCGCTCGCCCGAACCGACCAGCATGCCGAACAACCACGGTGCGGCAAGGCCGCCGAGCGCGGTGCCGAGCGCATAAAAAAAGGCGATCGCGAGCGCCCGGACTTCCAGCGGGAACCCTTCGCCGACCGTCAGATAGGCGGCGCTCGCCGCCGCCGAGGCGAAAAAGAAGGTGCCGGTCCAGCACAGCGTCAGCTGCTCCGCATCGAGCAGCCCTTGCCGGAACAGCCAGCCGATCCCCGCCAGCAACATGCCGGAAAGAGCGTAGGTCGCGGCGATCATCGGCTTTCTGCCGAGCTTGTCGAAGAGCGGTCCCAGTACCAGCGAGCCGAGGAAATTGCCGAGCGCGAAGGGCAGGATGTACCAGCCGACCGAGCCCGCCCGGATGCCGTAGAAACGCTTCAGGACCAGCGCGTAGGAAAAGAAGATCGCATTGTAAAAAAAGGCCTGCGCCATCATCAGCACGAGACCCAGGGCGGCGCGGCGCGGATAATCGCGCACGATCGCCAGCACCATGCGCACGACCGGTGTGCGCATGCCGACGGCAAGGCGGAGCGGGCGGCCTTGCGGAACCGACAACGGCCCCCCGGCGGCGCCGACAACGCGGCTCTCGATCGCTGCGACGACCCTTTCGGCCTCGCCGAGACAGCCATGCAAGACCAGCCAGCGCGGGCTTTCCGGCACGAAGCGGCGCAGCCCGAGGATGATGACGCCGAGAGCCGCGCCGATGCCGAAGGCGGCGCGCCAGCCGCAATCGGGCGGCAGGACGCCGGGTTGCAGGAAAGCCGCCGCGCCGCCCGCGCCGAGCGCCGCCCCGATCCAGAAACTGCCGTTGATCGCAAGATCGATGCGCCCGCGCAGGCGCGCCGGCACCAATTCCTGGATCGCCGAGTTGATCGCCGTGTATTCGCCGCCGATGCCGGCCCCGGTCAGCAGACGAAAGACGGCAAAGCTCGGGAAATTCCAGGCGAGCGCGGTCGCGGCGGTGGCGCCCAGATAGAGCCCAAGCGTCACCGAAAAGAGCCGCTTGCGGCCGAAACGGTCGGTCAGATAGCCGAACAACGCGGCGCCGGCGATCGCGCCGGCCAGATAGGCGCTGCCGGCAAGCCCGATTTCGGCGGCCGAGAGATGCAACAGCGGGCTCTCCTGCAAGGCCCCGGCGACCGCGCCGGCGAGCGTGACTTCGAGCCCGTCGAGCACCCAGGTGACGCCGAGCGCGATGACGAGGAGGGTGTGAAAGCCGGTCCACGGCAAGCGGTCGAGCCGCGCCGGAATATCGGTCTCGACGAGCCGCCGTTCTGCCGGGGCGCCTGCAGCCATGTCCTGATAACGTCGACGGGCGCACCGGCTCCGCCCTGCGGGAGGCGGGAGTGATCGGCCGAATGCGCAAAAGCTTGGCCGGCGGGTGCCGCCGGGCCTATGTTCATTGGCGGGTCGCCGGAGCAGAGGTCAAGAGCCATGGCGCAATTCGGCATCGGCCAACCGGTCCGCCGCGTCGAGGATCGGCGCTTTCTGACCGGCAGCGGCCGTTACGTCGACGATCTGACATGGCCGCATCAGGCTTATGCCTTCATGCTGCGCTCGCCGCACGCGCATGCCCGCATCCGGGCGATCGATACCGCGGCCGCGGCCGCCGCCCCGGGCGTGCTGGCGGTCTATACCGGGGCCGATCTCGCCCGCGACGGAATCGGCACGATCCCGTGCCTGTCGCCATTGCAGAATCGCGACGGCTCGCCGGCGGTCATGCCGCCGCGCCCGGCTCTGGTCCGCGAACGGGTGCGGCATGTCGGCGACACCGTGGCGATGGTCGTCGCCGACACTCTCGCCGCCGCCCGCGACGCCGCCGAGCTGATTGCGGTCGATTACGAGCCCCTGCCGGCGACGGTCGAGACCGCGCAGGCGCTCGCCGCGGGGCAGCCGCTGGTGTGGGACGAGGCGCCGGGAAACGTGTGCTTCGACTGGGAAATCGGCGACCGTGCCGCGGTCGCGCGCGCCGCCGCCGCGGCGCGCCATCGCATCGCCCTCGAACTCGTCAATAACCGCGTCGTCGTCACCGCGATGGAGCCGCGCGGCGCGATCGGGGCGTACGATCCCGGAGAGGAGTGCTATACCCTGTGGAGTTCGACGCAGGGCTCGCATTTTCTGCGCAACCTGCTCGCCGAGAGCATCTTCCACGTCCCGGAAAACCGCATCCGCGTCGTCACCCCCGATGTCGGCGGCGGCTTCGGCATGAAGCTGTTTCTGTATCCCGAGCACGTTCTCGTGCTCTGGGCGGCGAAAAGGCTCGGCCGGCCGGTCAAATGGATCTGCGAGCGTTCCGAAGCCTTCATGACCGACAGCCAGGGCCGCGACAATGTCACCCGGCTCGAACTCTTTCTTGACGAGGGGCTGCGCTTCCAGGCGCTCAAGGTCGAGACGATCGCCAATATGGGCGCCTATCTGTCGAACTTCGCGCCCGAAATTCCAACCCTGTCGGGCGCCGTAATGCTGAGCGGCGTCTATGCGATCCCCGCCATCCATGTCGGCGTCAAAGGGGTGTTCACGAACACCGTGCCGGTCGATGCCTATCGCGGCGCCGGGCGGCCGGAGGCGGCCTATGCGCTCGAGCGGCTCGTCGATGTCGCCGCCCGCCGGCTCGGCGTGGGGCCGGACGAATTGCGGCGGCGCAATTTTATCCGGCCCGAGGCGATGCCGTACCGAACGCCGCTCGGCCTGACCTACGACAGCGGCGACTTCCAGCGCAATATGGACGACGCCCTGCGCGCCGCGCGGGCTTCCGATTTCGCCGCCCGCCGCGCCGAGGCCAGGCGGCGCGGCCGCTGCCGCGGCCTCGGTTACGCCGTCTATATCGAGCAATCGGGCTTCCCTCCCGACGAATTCGCCGAATTGCGTTTCGATCCGAGCGGCACCTTGACGATCCTGATCGGGACGCAATCCTCGGGGCAGGGCCATCAGACGGCCTATGCCCAGCTCGCCGCCGAGCGGCTCGGCCTGCCGCTCGACAAGATCCGGGTGATGCAGGGCGATACCGCCGCGGTGGGCTTTGGCCGCGGCACCGGCGGCTCGCGCTCGCTGCCGGTCGGCGGGGCGGCGCTCGCTGATGCGGCCCACAAGCTGGTCGCGAAGGGCCGCCGCATCGCCGCCCATCTGCTGGAGGCGGCCGAAGCCGACGTCGAATTCGCCGACGGGGCGTTCCGGATCGCCGGCACCGACCGGCGGGTCGGCCTCGCCGAGGTGGCGCGCGCCGCCTTCAACCCGGCGCAGCTGCCGGCGGGGCTCGAACCCGGCTTTGCCGAAAGCGGGCATTTCACGCCGCCGGCGCCGACCTTCCCGAATGGCTGCCATCTGTGCGAGGTCGAGATCGATCCCGAGACCGGCGCCGTCGAGATCCTGCGCTATCTCGTCGTCGACGATTTCGGTACGGTCGTCAACCCGCTGCTGTTGCGCGGCCAGGTTCAGGGCGGCGTCGCCCAGGGGGTCGGGCAGGCGATGCTCGAACGCTGCCTTTACGATCCCGAAACCGGCCAGCTCCTATCCGGCTCGCTGACCGACTACGCCATACCGCGGGCCGACGATCTGCCGCCGATCGCGTTCGACTACAATGTCGTCCCCTGCCGGACCAATCCGCTCGGCATCAAAGGCGCCGGCGAGGCCGGCGCGATCGGCGCGCCGCCCGCCTTTGTCAATGCCGTCATCGATGCGCTCGCCGAATTCGGCATCGAGCACCTCGATATGCCGCTGTTGCGCGAGCGCCTGTGGCGGGCGATCCGCACGGCCGGGCGGGGGCCGTCGTGACCGCTTCCCGCGAGGCGCTGCTCGCGGTCGCATTGCGGGCGGCGCTCGCGGCCGGTGAGGCGATCCTCAAAGTCTACGCCGCGGAGTTCGCAGTCTACGAAAAGTCCGACGCCACCCCGGTGACCGAGGCGGATCTCGCCGCCGAGCGGATCATTGTCGCGATGCTGAAAGAGGCTTTCCCGGATATTCCGATCGTCTCCGAAGAATTGGTCGAGGCTGGCGGCCTGCCGCCGGCGGCGGCGCGCTTCTGGGCCGTCGATCCGCTCGACGGGACAAAGGAGTTCGTCGCGCGCAACGGCGAGTTCGCGGTCAATATCGGCCTTGTCGAGGACGGCAGGCCGGTGCTCGGCGTCGTCCACGGTCCAGCGCTCGGCGTCACCTATGCCGCATGCGGACCGGGCACGGCGACGCGCCGCTTTGGCGGCGGCAGACCCGAGCCGATCGCGGCGCGCAGCGCGCCCGCGGAGGGGCTTGTCGTCGTTCACAGCCGTTCGCACGAGAACAGCCGCCGGCTCGCCGAGTTCTTGCGCGCCTATCCGGTGCGCGCCCGCCGCAGCTGCGGCAGCGCCCTCAAATTCGGACTATTGGCGGCGGGCGAGGCCGATCTCTATCCGCGCTTTGGAACGACGATGGAATGGGACACCGCAGCCGGCCAAGCCGTCCTCGAAAGCGCCGGCGGCCGCGTCGAGACCCTGGCCGGAACCCCGCTCCTTTACGGCAAGCCGGGGCTCAAAAACGACGGCTTTCTCGCCTGGGGCCGGCGCGCCTCGCCCCGCGCCGCCGCCGCTCCCCCCGCTTCCTCCCGCCCCGCAGGCGGGATCGGCGGGTCGGGGTGAGGGTCCGTATGGGGACGCCCCGATGGCCCGGCCCGGCCCGCGCAACCTGATCACCGACGTTCCGGGGATCCTGGTCGGGCAGGCCGAGGATCGCGACGGCCTGACCGGCACGACGCTCGTGCTGGCCGAGAAACCGGCGATCGCCGCGGTCGATGTCCGCGGCGGCGCCCCCGGCAGCCGCGAGACCGATCTGCTGAGGCCCGGCAATCTGGTCGAGCGCATCGATGCCGTCGTGCTGTCGGGCGGTTCGGCCTTCGGGCTCGACGCCGCCGGCGGCGTTATCGACCGGCTCGCCGCGGCGGGCCGCGGTTTCGCGGTCGGATCGCGCGGGCGATCGCCGCCCTTGAGGGTGCCGATCGTGCCGGCCGCGATCCTGTTTGACCTCGGCTTTCCCGGCCGGCGGCCGTGGACCGGCGAGCCGCCCTATCGCGCGCTCGGAAGAGACGCCGCCGATGCGGCCGGCAAGGATTTCGCGCTCGGCAATGCCGGGGCCGGGCTCGGCGCCATAGCCGGCACCTTGAAGGGCGGCGTCGGCAGCGCCTCGCTCGTGCTGGCGGACGGCCTCACGGTCGGGGCGCTCGCCGCCGTCAACAGCTGGGGCTCGGCGGTGCGGCCGGATTGCGGGCGCTTCTGGGCCGCCGATCTGGCCCTTCCCGGCGAGATCGCGGCGCAACCGCCGCCGCCCGCCTATGCCGTCGACCCGGAAGACTTTTCCGGCTGCGGCGCCGCCGCGCCCGGCGCCCATACGACGCTTGCCGTCGTCGCCACCGACGCCCGTCTCGACAAGGGCGGCTGCCGGCGGCTCGCCATCATGGCCCAGGATGGTCTCGCCCGCGCGATCCGCCCGGCCCACACGCCCTTCGACGGCGATGCGGTCTTCGCCCTGGCGACCGGGGAGGGGCCGCCGGCCGCGCCGGCGGCGCTGTTGCGGCTCGGCAACGCCGCCGCCGACTGCCTTGCCCGCGCGGTCATGCGCGCCCTGCTGGCGGCCGAGTCCCTGGGCGGCGTCCCAAGCTGGCGGCAGCGCTGGGGTAAAGACGGCGCCGGTTAATGATCGCGCAGCAGCGAGCCGAAACCGTCGATGCGGTCCGCGATGCCGTTTGTCCTAAGCGCCCGCCAATAGCTCGCCGTGTTGATCGCAAGCACCGGCTTGTCGAGCCAGAATTCGGCGATGCCGGCAAGGCGCGCCATCGCGAGGTTGGTGCCGACCTGGATCACGGCCTCGACATCGGGTCCGTCGACCGCCATAACCGCATCGCGCAGCGCGCGCTCCGAGACATGCGCGATCAGCACCGGGCTTGCACATTTGAGCCCGTTGAGCCGCACGACCTCGAAGCCGCAATCGGTGAAAAAGCGCCGCACCTCGGCATCGGCGACCGGCATATAGGGCGTCACCACGCCGAGGCGCCGCACGCCGTAGCGCCGCAAGGCCTCGCGCGCGGCGTCCGAGCCCATCGTCACCGCCACCCCGGCATGCGCCGCGATGCGCTCCCGGAGCCGCTCGCTGCCTTCAAGACCGCCCCAGAACGTCTCCGACGACATGCCCATGACCAGATGCTGCGGCTCCGCCGTCATGACGCGGTCGACCGCAAACAGCAATTCCCGGCGGACGGCCTCGATCAGCCGGGTAAAATCGTCGTCGCTGCGCAGCGGGTCGTTCGGGATATGGATGCGGGCGAAATGATTGGTGACGCCCGCGGGCCGCATCGCGTCGAACTCCGGCTGCACGACGGTATTGGTGCTCGGCGCGATGACGCCGAGTTTGAGCCGCCAGCCGAGTGTGTCGCCCATCTTCCGCCGCGCCGCTATGACCCGATGCGGGCGCGGCATTCGCCAAAGCCGATCGGCACGGCGCCCGGGCGGCGGCAATGGGCGCGGAAGATGACCTCGTCGCCGTCTTCGAGGAAGGTGCGGACCTCGCCCGAGGGAAGCGTGAGGGGCCGCTGCCCGTCCTGCGACAATTCCATCAGGCTGCCCCAGCCCTCCGGCGTCGGGCCGGAGATCGTGCCGGTGCCGAAAAGATCGCCCGCCTCAAGATTGCAGCCGCCCGAGGTGTGGTGGGCGACGAGCTGCGCGACCGTCCAATAAAGATCGGTCGCATGGCTGGTCGACATGCGGTGCGGCGGCAGCCCGCTCTCGCGCATGAGGCGGCTGTGCAGCAGCGCTTCGAGCTCTATGGCGAAAGCCCCCTGCCGTTGATCCGCCGCGTCCATCAGATAAGCAAGCGGCTGCGGATCGCCCTCGGGGCGCGGCGGCTGCGGCACGCGGAACGGCGCCAGCGCCTCCAGGGTGACGATCCACGGCGACACCGTGGTGCCGAAATTCTTGCCCAAAAACGGCCCCAGCGGCTGCGATTCCCAGACCTGCACGTCGCGCGCCGACCAGTCGTTGAGCAGCCCGAGGCCGACGATATGCTCGGCGGCGCGGGCGATCGGGATCGGCTCGCCCAACCCATTGCCGGGACCGATCCATACCGCGAGTTCAAGCTCGTAATCGAGCTTTTGCGAGGGACCAAAACTCGGCGCCGCCGCGGCCGCATCCTTGCGCTGGCCGTGCGGGCGGCGGATCGCGACCCCCGAGGGCCGCACCGAGGAGGCCCGGCTGTGATAGCCGACCGGGACGTATTTGTAGTTCGGGCTGAGCGGATTGTCCGGATCGCGCCGGCGGCCGCCGTTGCGCGCGTGATGGATGCCGGCGAAGAAATCGGTGAAGCCGCCGATCGCTGCCGGCAGGTGCAGCGTGCACGCGGCCGCCTCGTGCAGCAGGCGCCCGGCGATCGCCTCGAGCCTGCCGCGCTCGGCGCCGTCGGCGGCGAGCAGGGCCGAGACCCGTCGCCGCAACGCCAAACGCGGCCCCATCCCCTGCGCCATCAGCGCGTTCAGGTTGGGACCGGCCGCCGCCTCGGCGGCCCGCCGCGCCTCCCCGGAGAACAGCCCCTCGGCGAGTGCGGCTTTAAGGTCGAAGATGTTGTCGCCGATCGCCATGCCGCCGCGCGGCCCTCCGCCCGTCGGCGGGGTGAAGATGCCGAGCGGCAGGTTCTGGATCGGGAACTCGGCATGGCCATTGGCCGAGGCGACCCAGCTTTGGCGCCGCGGGTCGTGCGTTTCGTCGGTTGCCGTCATGGCCGTTGACCTCCCCTCCGGCGCGCAATCCCGGGGCCGGCGGCGCCGCCGCCAAGCTCGTCAGGAAGCGCTTTGCGCCGCGACGATAGAACCTGTCCGCGAAAGCGACAAGCCGGGCGGCGCGGCCATCGCCGGTCTCGGCAATGCCCGCGAGCGCATCGGCCGGAAGCTTCTGCCCCTTCGAGATTGAGAGGCGATCACCGCTTTCCGGCATACCGGGCCCGCCATCGCTGTCGCAGCCGTTGCTTGCGGGGTATAACACTCGCGCATTTGGCGCGGAACCGCCGACCGATTGCCGCCGTTGTCCTGGTGCCGGATGCGGGCAATGCCCGTGCTCCAAAAGGAGCGCGTGCGGGTTTATGGCTCGCGCATCGCGTCAATGGCAGTGGATCGCCCGTCGTAGGGACGCGATCAGGAACGGAGGAGGATCATGACCGACGGGAACGAGGCCACCGCGACGATCGCCCCGGTTGAGGACCCGATCGCAAGGGCGGCCGAGCGCGGGATCCAATATGTTAAGATGCTGGCGGCGGAGCTCGTCGAGGCCAGCCGCGCGGCCGCCCAGTCGGTCCTGGACGAACAGAAGGAGGGCGCGGCCCGGCAGATCGCGGCCGTCGCCGGGGCGGCGCGCGCGGCGGCGCAGGCGCTCGAACAGTCGAACAGCCCCACGCTGGCGCATTATACCGGGCGGGCGGCCGAGAGTGTCGAGCGCTTTGGCGAAAGCCTGCGCCAGCGCAGCTGGAGCGAGCTTGTCGGCGAGGTCGAAGCCCTGGCGCGGCGGCGGCCGGCCCTGTTCATCGCCGGCGCCGTCGTCGCCGGTTTTCTGTCCGGGCGGTTTCTGTTGGCCTCGGAGAGGCGCCTTACCGCCGCGCCGAAGGCGCCGGACGGGGAAAAGGCGGCGGTTGCGGGCGCCGACGATGGGGTCGCCGCGATTGCGTCCGCCTCCGGCGGGCAAGCCGTCGCCGAGCCCGCCGCCGGCATTGCCGCAACGCAGGAGGGTCCGCAATGAGCTCCGAGGGGATCTTCGAGACGACCAGCAGCCGGCCCAAGGCCGAGCGTTCGGTGACCGCGCTGCTCGCCGATCTGGTCAATGAGATCGGCCTGCTGATGCGCCACGAAATGGCTCTGCTCAGAACCGAGCTGGGCGAGACGGTAAGCCGGGCCGGCCGCGGCGCCGCGGTGATGGCTGCCGGCGGGGTATGCATGCTCGGCGGCTTTCTGGTGCTGCTTGCCGCCGCCGTTCTCGGCCTTGCCACGGTCCTGCCGCCATGGCTCTCGGCCGTGATCGTCGGAGCCGTCTTTGTCGGGCTCGGCGCGGCGCTGCTGCTCTTCGGCAGGAGGCGCTTGACCGCCGAAGCTCTGGCGCCGCGCCGGACGCTGAATGCGCTCCGCGAAGACCAGGCTTGGCTCAAGGAGCGGGTGCGATGACACCGCAAGGAGCGCCGCATGGTCCACGGGAATGCTGACGAGTCGCGCCGGTCCGCAGCTGAAATCGAACAGGATATCGAGCGCATACGGGCCGAGCTCGGCCTCACGCTCGAGGCGCTGCGGCACAAGCTGACGGCGCGCCATCTGCTGCAGAGAGGCATCGACATGATCACCGAAGCGATCGGCGAGGAGCGGGGCATGAGCATCGGCTTCAATGGGTTTCGCGCCGATCCGATTGCGCTCGCCCTGCTCGGGATCGGGGTGGCATGGCTTATCGCCGCCAATACCGGCATGTTCGAGGCCGTCGCGGAGGACGGGCGGGTTCGCGCCGCGCGGCAGCGTCTTGCCGATCTGGCGGGCATCGGCGGCGGAGAGGGCGGCGCATCGGCGGGGCAGGAGCCGGCCCCGGGCGCCAACCCGGTGCTGGCAGCCGATGAGCGCGGCCGCGCCGGCTGGGTGCACCAGGCCGCCGATGCCGCCCGCGGCGCGATTCGCGCGGTTCGCGACACCGCCGGCGAATATACCGGCCGACCGGTTGGATGGCTGCGTGCGGCCGGCCGGACGGCGCGCGATCGGGCCGGCTATGCCGGCGAGCGGGCCGGCAATCTCGGCGGCCATATCGGCGAAGCCTGCAGGCGCCATCCGCTGCTGATCGGCGCAGCCGGCCTCTGCGCCGGGGCTCTCGTGGCCGGCCTGCTGCCGCTGACCCGGACCGAAGCCAGATGGGTCGGCAAGGGCCGCGAGCGCGTGCTGCGGCAGGCGGGGGAGCTCGGCCGCGAGACGATTCGGCGGGTGCGCCGCAATATCGATCGCGTCGCCGAGGAAGCGGTGGCGGACGACGGCGCAGCGGGGTGAGCGCGATCAAAGCCTGGCCGCTCCATAAAGTCGGGCCCTGCGCTGCCGGTTATTCCTTTCCCGCCGGCGGAAAGAGGCAGAGAAAGTGCCGAGGTCCGCGCGGGCGGGTCCGGCGTATTTTGCCATTTTACTGCGCGCCGACCCTTTCCCGGATTGGGCGCAGGCCGTAATTTGGAAGCCGCCGGCGCCATGCCGGCGCCTGTCGGGGGAGGGGTGATGGCACGGATCGGTGCGCGCCGCACGGCGGTTCTCGGGGCCGGAATTGCCGGCCTCTTGATGTCGGGAGCCGCCCATGCGCAGATGCCGACGGAAGCGGCCGAAATCAATCGCTGCCTGTGTATGCAGCGGGAGATCTCGCAGCTGTCGGCGGAGATGTCGGCAAAGATGGCGGCGCTGCGCCGCGCGGATCGCAGGGTGGCCGCTCTGAGCGCACGGCTCCGCCGCGAACGTCCCACCCTCGACGTCAACAATCCCGCCGCGGTCGAGCATTTCAAGGTGCTCCTCGCGGAACGGGATTCGGCGTGGAAAGACTCGGTGGGCCCGGTATGGAGGGCGGCCAATGACGCCGTCGCCCGCTACAATGCCCGGGTGCGCGAATACGACGACAGCTGCGCCCACCGCCTGTTCGATTCGGTGCTGATGCGGCAGATTGCGGCGACGTTAACCTGCCCGGCTCCGGGCTATGCGCCCAGCCCGGCCTATACGCCGGCCCCGGGCTATGCGCCGTATCCGCCCTCGGGCCCGCCCGAACCGGAATATCCGCCGGCTCCGCCCTATCCGGGCCCGAGATAGGATCCGGCGGCTCAGCCGCCGGCCTTCGGGTAGAGCGCGTCGGGGGAGACCCGCGGCTCGCTCAAGACCTGCCAGCCCCCTTCGCGCCACGCCCGGAAGAAGCAGCTGCGCCGGCCGGTATGGCAGGCCACGCCCCGCTGGTCGACGAGCAGGAGCAGCGCATCGCCGTCGCAGTCAAGGCGCAGCTCCCGCAGGAGCTGGATCTGTCCCGAGCTCTCGCCTTTGCGCCACAGCTTCTGCCGCGACCGCGACCAGTAGCAGGCGCGGCCCTCGGCAAGGCTCGTGCGCACGGCCTCGCGGTTCATCCAGGCCAGCATCAGGATTTCGCCGGTATCGTACTGCTGCGCGATCGCCGGCACGAGGCCGTCGGAACCGAAGCGGATCTCGGAGAGCCTGTCCTCGATATCTTCTTTCACCTCATTTCGCTCCGTTGCCCCGGCGAGGTGACGGCAATGAAAATCCGCCTTTACTCCGGCGGGGGATGTCGCCGGGCACGGCGAGCTATAGAATTTTTACGGGTTCGCAGCAATTGCCCGCACCCTGCGACGGCGGATACGGTACCGTTGAGCCCTGATCCGTTCATTGCCTCCGGCGCGGCGGCGACGGGGACCGGGGCAAGGAAAGGGTTGCGATGGACGAGGCGACGACGGGCCGGCGCATGGGCGCAAGCCGCACCGCGGAAGCGGCGCGGCTCGAAGAGATTCACAGGGGGATCCGCTGGCGGCGCTGGGGACCCTATCTGAGCGAACGGCAATGGGGGACGGTGCGCGAGGATTACAGCGAATACGGTACGGCCTGGGAGTACTTTCCCCACGACCACGCCCGCAGCCGCGCCTACCGCTGGGGCGAAGACGGCATCGCCGGCTTTTGCGACGACCAGGCGCTCGTCTGCCTTGCCCTCGCCCTGTGGAACGGTCGCGATCCGATCCTGAAAGAGCGCCTGTTCGGACTCACCAACAGCGAGGGCAATCACGGCGAAGACGTCAAGGAGATTTACTATTATCTCGACGCGACCCCGACCCATTCCTACATGCGGATGCTCTACAAATATCCGCAGGCGGCCTTTCCTTATCGCGAACTGGTCGAGGAAAACCGACGCCGCGGCAGGGACGAGCCGGAATTCGAGTTGCTCGATACCGGCGTCTTTGACGGCAATCGCTATTTCGACGTCGAGATCGAATACGCCAAGGCCGATCCCGACGACATCCTGATGCGGCTGACGATCCACAATCGCGCGGCGCAGGCGGCACTCTTGCACGTGCTGCCGCAGCTGTGGGCGCGCAACATCTGGTCGTGGAAACCCGGTGTCGCGAAGCCGCGGATCATCGGGCGCGATGCGGCCTCGATCACCGTCGACCATCCGCACTTCCCGCCGCTGCGGCTCTATTGCGAGGACCGGCCGGAATTCCTGTTCTGCGAGAACGAAACGAATTTCCGGCGGCTCTACGGGGTCGCGGCGGCGCGCGGCTATTTCAAGGACGGCATCAACGATTATCTGATCCACGGCGATCAATCGGCGGTGAACCCGGCGCGGATCGGGACAAAAATGGCGGCGCATTACCGCCTTGCCCTGGCGGGCGGGGAAAGCGCATGCCTGCACCTGCGGCTGGCGCCCGAAAGCGCCGCCGAAGGCTTGGCCGATTGCGATCGGGTGCTGCAGCGGCGGCGTGCCGAGGCCGATGAATTTTACGACGCCCTGCAGCGCGACATCGCCGATCCGGACGCCAGGCTGGTGCAACGCCAGGCGCTCGCCGGGATGTTATGGTCGAAGCAGTTCTACTATATCGACATTCCGGAATGGCTGGACGGCGATCCGCTGCAGCCCAAACCGCCGGCATCCCGATTGCACGGGCGCAATGCCGACTGGCGCCATCTGAACAATGCCGACGTCATGTCGGTGCCGGACAAATGGGAGTTCCCGTGGTACGCGGCCTGGGACCTCGCCTTTCATTGCGTGACCCTGGCGCTGGTCGACCCGGATTTCGCCAAAAGCCAGCTCGTCCTGCTGGGGCGCGAATGGTACATGCACCCGAACGGCCAGCTGCCCGCCTATGAATGGGCGTTCGGCGACGTCAACCCGCCGGTGCACGCCTGGGCGGCATGGCGGGTCTACGAGATCGATCGCGAGCACCGCGGCGGCCAAGGGGATCGCGACTTTCTCGAACGCGTCTTTCACAAACTGATGATCAATTTCACCTGGTGGGTGAACCGCAAGGACATCGAGGGCCGCAACATTTTTCAGGGCGGGTTTCTCGGGCTCGACAATATCGGCATATTCGATCGCAGCGCCCCCTTGCCGACCGGCGGCACCATCAACCAGTCGGACGGCACCGCCTGGATGGCGATGTTTGCGCTCAACATGATGCGCATCGCCCTTGAACTCGCTCTCGAGGATCGCGTCTACGAGGACATAGCCAGCAAGTTTTTCGAGCATTTTCTCTATATCGCGGCGGCGATGACCAATATCGGCGGCGACGGGATCGGCCTGTGGGACGAGGAGGACGAGTTCTATTACGACGTGCTGCATCTGCCGGGCGGGCAGCGCATCCCGCTGCGGCTGCGCTCGCTGGTCGGGCTTATTCCGTTGTTCGCGGTCGAAGTGCTCGATACTTCGATATTCAAGCGGCTGCCGAGCTTCTCGGCGCGAACGCACTGGTTTCTCGACCACCGCCCGCATCTGGCGCGGCTGGTTTCGCGCTGGCATGACACCGGTTCCGGGGAGAAGCATCTGCTCTCCCTGCTGCGCGGCCACCGGATGAAGCGGCTGCTCGTCCGCATGCTCGACGAAAGCGAGTTCCTTGCGGAGTACGGGGTCCGCTCGGTTTCCAAATTCTATGAGCGCCATCCCTATGTCTTCGAGCATGCCGGCACCGAGATCACGGTCCGCTACACTCCCGGGGAATCGACCTCGACGCTGTTCGGCGGCAATTCGAATTGGCGCGGCCCGATCTGGATGCCGGTCAATTTCCTGATCGTCGAGTCGCTGCGGCGGTTTCACAGCTATTACGGCGAGGATTTCCGGGTCGAGTGTCCGGTGGGGTCGGGAACGTTTCTACACCTTGCCGCGGTCGCCGATGAGCTGGCGCGCCGTCTGTGCCATATCTTTCTGCGCGACGAATTCGGCAACCGGGCCGTTTTCGGCGGCTCGCTGCGCCATCGCGACGACCCGCACTTCCGCGACTATCTGCTCTTTCACGAATATTTTCACGGCGACACCGGGCGCGGCATCGGCGCCGCGCATCAGACCGGCTGGACCGGGCTGATCGCGCTGCTGCTGCGGAGCGGGGGGCGGGGAGAAGGCGTCACGAGCGCGGCGGCGATCGCCGAACCGGCGCCGGCAGGCTGACGCAACATGGCGCCGCCGGCGCAAGACCTGCTCGGGCGCCTCCATCCGATCCGCTTTGGCCGCGACATCTGCGGCGATCTCGCCGGCGCCGAGCGGCGCGAATGGTGGCTTGCGGACGGGCGCGGCGGCTACGCCGCCGGTACCATAGCGCTGTCCCTGACGCGCCGCTATCACGCCCTGCTGGTCGCCGCGATCGATCCGCCGCTGCGACGCCTGCTCGTCCTTGCCAAGGCCGATGCGCGGCTGTGCACGGGCGGGAACACCTATCCGCTCTTCACCAATCGCTGGGCCGACGGCGCGATCGATCCGCGGGGGCATCTGCTGCTCGAAAGCTTCCACCTTGAGGGTACGGTTCCGGTCTGGCGGTTCCGCTGCGGCGGCCGCCTCGTCGAGCACCGCATCTGGATGGAGCCTGCGCCCGCGGGTCAGTCCCACTCGCGCGCTCCGGCCGCGCCGGAGGGGGCCGCAACGGTCTATGCCGCCTGGCGGCTTGAAGGCGAGAGCGATGCCGAACCGGCCGAATTGCGGGTCGCATTGCTCGCCAATGGCCGCGATCATCACGGGGAGAGCCGGGCCTGCGAGTTTACGCCGGAGATCACGGCCGAAGGGGCGGCGCTCCGCGTCGCGGTGCCGGGCCGCTTCACCCTGTCGCTGCGCGCCAGCGGCGGTGCGATCGCGGGGGCCTCGGAATGGTACGACAATTTCGACCTGCCGATCGAGCGCGAGCGCGGCCTGCCGGCCCGCGACTCGCACCGCCATGTCGGCGAGGCCCGGTTGCCCCTGATCCCGGGCGCGTGGGCCGGCTTGGCCGCGAGCCTTGGCCGCCTCGACGCCGTCGATCTCGAGGCCGCGCTGGCGCGCCGGCGCGCGCATGATCGGGCCGTCATCGCGCGGGCGGTGGCGGCCGACCCGGTTTTCGCCGCCGCGCCGGGCTGGATTCTGCGGCTCGTCCTCGCCGCCGACCTTTATCTGATCGCCCGGCCGCTCGCCGGCCTTGCCGAGGGCCGGTCGGTCATCGCCGGCTATCCCTGGTTTGGCGACTGGGGCCGCGACACGATGATCGCATTGCCGGGGCTGTGCCTGGCCACCGGCCGCTTCGACGAAGCCCGGCAGATCCTTGAAACCTTTGCACATTTCATCGATCGCGGCATGCTGCCGAACGTCTTTCCCGAGACCGGCGCCGCGCCCGAATACAACACGGCCGATGCCGCCCTGTGGTATGTCGAGGCGTGGCGCGCCTATGTCGCGGAGAGCGGCGACGAGGCGGCGCTGACCGGGATCTTCCCGATCCTCGCCGGGATCCTCTGCGAGCATGTTGCGGGCACGCGCTACGGCATCGGCGTCGATCCGGCGGATGGGCTGCTTCATGCCGGCGCAGAGGGGGTGGCGCTGACCTGGATGGATGCGCGCGTTGACGGCCAGGCGGTGACGCCGCGGATCGGCAAGCCGGTCGAGATCAACGCCCTGTGGTACAATGCGCTCTGCGCGATGGCGGAGCTGGCCGAGCGCATCGGCCGGCCGGCCGGCGACTATCGCGCCGCGGCGGCGCGGGCGCGGGCGGGCTTCGCCCGCTTCGTGCGGCCGCAGGGCGGGCTCTACGACGTCATCGACGGGCCCGACGGCGCCGATCCGCGGTTGCGGCCGAACCAGTTATTGGCGCTCAGCCTGTGGGCGAGCCCGCTTGCCCGGGAGCAGCAGCGCGCGGTGTTGCGGTGCTGCGCCGCCCGCCTGCTGACTTCCTACGGGCTGCGCTCGCTGGCCCCGGGGGAGGCCCAATATCGCGGCCGCTACGAGGGCGGCGTTGCCGAGCGCGACGGCGGCTATCATCAGGGGCCGGCATGGGCGTGGCTGCTTGGCCATTATGCGCGCGCTCATCACCGGGTTTACGGCGATGCGGCGGCGGCGCAGCGCCTGTTGCGGCCGATCGGCGATCACCTGGCCGATGCCGGGCTGGGCCAGGTCAGCGAGATTTTCGACGGCGATCCGCCGCACATGCCGCGGGGTTGCCCGGCGCAGGCCTGGTCGGTGGCCTCGGTGCTCGAAGCCTGGTGGCGTCTCGAACGGGCCAAAGCGGCGGAGGACCGGGGCCGCACCGGCGCGCCGGCGCGGCGGCTATGACGACCCTCTTGCGGCGCGGCGCGAGCGCGAGGCCCAGGGCGAGCCGGTGGCGAGGATCGCGCGGGCGGCCACGCTGTCGGCCGTCTTGCGGATATGCGCATTCGCCGCCGCGACCGCACGATCGCCGTCGCGGGCCAGCACGGCGTCGAGGATCGCACGGTGCTCGCCGTCCACGTCGCGGGGCTCGGAGCCGTCGGCAAAGGCGAGGTAGCGATACCGCGTGTTCTTGTCCATCAGCGTTGCGTAGAACTCGACCAGCCAGCGCGAACCGCAAGCCGCGATCAGCGCAAGATGAAAGGCGCGGTGTCGCTCCTCCCACTCCGGATTGAACGAGCCGTAGCCTTCCGCCCCTTCCCGCGGTACCCGCGACAGCCGGTGGGCGGCGAGGACGATCGCCTCCTCCCACGCGGCATCGCCGTTCTTGATCGCCTCGCGCAATGCCAGCTCGCTGATCCAGCAGCAGGTCTTGGTCAGCTCGGCAAGATCGGACAGGCTGACCGGAGCGACCCGGAACCCGCGCTGTTCCTCGCGCAGGACGAGATCCTCCGCCACCAGCCGGTTCAGCGCCTCGCGCAATGGCGTCGCGCCGATGGCGTACCGTTCGCACAAACTCTCGATGCGCAGCCTTTCGCCCGGCTGGAAGACTCCGCGCAGAATATCACCGCGTAGCCGCGCATGGATCGCGGTGGCAAGCGTGCAGCCGATATCCGTTCCAGGAGGCAAGGCGAACAGCTTGTGCATCAGGCTAACCGGCAAGCGGGTTTCCCGAAAGAAAATATATTTTCTGTCTTGATGATGCAAAAAATATATGTTCAAACCCGATCGAGGGATGCGGTCCAGGGCTCGGCCGCGCCGGCCGCAGGCGCCGGAAGGAGATTTTATGGAACTGTGGAACCACTGCGAGAACCCGTACCCATTCGTTCCGAACGAGGTGCTGGAAGCGGCCCCCTCGGTGCGGGCCAGCCTGCCGAACAAGTACTGCGATCCCAGGATCGCGGCGCAGCTTTATGACGAGGTCTTCGACGAATATCGGCTGTGCGACGAGCTCGGCATTCACATCGTCACCAACGAGCATCATGCCGGCATCAACAATCTGTGGGCGGCCAGCCCGGTCATCACCGGGATCGTCGCGCGGATGACCAGGAATGTGCGTATCCTCTCGCTCGGCACGCTGATCACGGTGCGGCCCGACCCGGTGCGAGTGGCCGAGGAATATGCAACGATCGACGTGCTCTCCCGCGGTCGGCTCGAGATCGGCTTTGTCAAATCCGGCGCGACCGAGATGGTCTCGGGCGACGCCAATCCGATGCGCATCCGCGAGCGGGAATGGGAGGCGATCGACCTCATCGAAAAGGCGCTGACGACGCATGACGGGCCGTTCAGCTGGGAGGGAAAGTTCTTCATTCATTCGCATGTTAACATCTGGCCGCGCCCCTATCAGCAGCCGCGCCCGGAGTTTTGGGCCGCCACCAGCGATTTTCCCACCTGCGCCGAGCTGGGCCGCCGCGGCATCGTCAACACCCTGCTGTTCGGCGGTTACGAGCGCACGCGCCAAGCCTTCAACGCCTACAAGCAGGCGCGCGCACAAGCCGGGCTGCCGCCGCCCGGCGAGGATCGCTTTTCCTATATGGCCTTCACCTATGTCGGCGATACCGACGAGGAAGGTTTGCGCATCGGGCAGAAGATCGCCTGGTTCCTGACCGTCAGCATCAAGAGCGCGCCGCAATTCTCGAAGTTCCAGCCGGGCGCGGTCGCTCCCGAGATGGCTCCCAAGGCTTGGCGCGGCGGTCTCTCAAGGCGGCCGACCAATCTCGACGCGCAAGCGCTGGTCGGCCAGGGCCAGATGTTCGCCGGCAATCCCGATACGGTGGCGCGGCAGATCAAGGAGTTTCGCCGCCGGGTCGGCGGCATCGGTCATATCATCATGATGACGCGGCAGGGTCTGGTGACGCATGCGGAGGCGGAGAAGAGCTTCACTCTGGCCGCCCGGGAGGTCTTGCCGCAACTGCAGAACCTGCCGCCGATCGACGAGGACGAAACCGAATGGGCGGCGCGACGGGCGCGGTCATGATCCCGGCTTCGCGCCCGGCGCGGCAGATGTCCGGCATGCAGACCGTGTCGGAACGGCTGAGAGTGGGACCGTTTGAGCTGGAAGCGCTGCGCTGCGGCGGCGACCGGCGCGACGCCAGGCTGATGCTGCTCGTCCACGGCGTCGATACGATCGCCGCATCGGCGCCATTCCTCGATCCGCTGGCCCGGCACGGCGCGATCGTCGCGCCGTCGCATCCGGGTTTCGGCAATTCGCCGCGGCCGGCGGATTTCGACACGATGTATGACCTCGTCCACCTGTACCTCGCGGTGCTCGATGCGCTTCCGGGCGAGCGGGTGACGGTGATCGGCTTTTCGTTCGGCGGCTGGATCGCCGCCGAGGTCGCGGTCAGCGGGCATCGCAAGCTCGACCGGCTCGTCCTCGTCGATCCGGTCGGCGTCAAGCTCGGCGGGCGCGAGCGGCGCGATATCGTCCATTTCTTCAACACCTCGCCGGAGGAGCTGAACCGGCGCGCCTGGCACGACCCGGCGCGGCGGCCGGCCGGCAATTACGGGCTCGGCTGGCACACCGCGATCGACGAGGCGATCAGCGATGAGGAAATAGTCAGGCTGGCGCGCAATTGGGATGCGCTGTGCCTGTACGCCTGGCGCCCGCACATGTACAACCCGCAGCTCAAACATTGGCTGCATCGCATTGCCGTGCCGACCCTGGTGCTGTGGGGGGCCAGCGACCGGATCGTCACGCCGGAGTACGGGCGCGCCTACAGCGCATTGATCCCGGGGGCGCGGTTCGAGATCATCGCGGCGGCCGGCCACCATCCCGAACTCGAGCAGCCGCAAGCCTTTGTCGATCGCGTCGTCGGTTTTCTCGAGGAGCAGGACCAAAGGGAACAGGCTCGATGATGTTCATCGTTCGCAGCCGCGGGGAGCGGCCGCAGGCGGCCTCGATCGCGATCAAGGCGGTACGCAAAACGCCCGCGATTATCCCCGACGGGGCCGGCAAGACCGACTATTTCTGCGTCGGCGATGCCGAGGCCATGGCGGCGCTGCGCGCCGCAGGATCGGAAGTGGTCGAATTGCGCGACGGTTGGTACGAAGACGATGCCGGCGGCGGCGTCGCGATCTGGGGTCAGGGAAAATACTGGGAGGTCCGGGATACCCCGTTCACGGTCAAGGAGGCGGCCGGCCCGGCGGCGGGGGAGGCCCGTTCCGCCGAACCGGCAGGCGATCTCGTCAATGTCCGCGGCGCGATCTTCGGCGTATAGTCTCTTCGGGCCGCCGCGGCGGCGCCGGCTGCGCCAAAACCGACGTCAGCCGGGGCGGCGTCACTGCGCCGTCAGCCCGCCATCGACGACGAGGCCGGCGCCGGTCATGAAGGCGGCGTCGTCGGAAGCGAGAAAGACGATCCCCTTGGCGATGTCGAGCGGCTGACCGAGCCGGCCGATCGGATGCGCCGCCCGCGCCCGCTCGCGCATCGCCGCGACGTCGTTCGTGCCGGCATTGCGGGCGCGGGTGAGAAAAGTCTGTTCACCCATGTCGGTCTCGATGACGCCGGGATGGATAGAATTGACCCGTATGCGATAGCCTTTGCGGGCGAATTCGAGGGCGGCGGATTTGGTGAACAACGTGACCCCGCCCTTGGTCAGCGAGTAGAGCGGATCGAGCTGCGAGCCGACCAGGCCGGCGACCGAAGCGAGGTTGACGATGGCGCTGCCGGCGGGGCTCGTGCGCGCGGCCTCGCGCAGGGCTGGCAAGGCCAGCTTGGTGCCGAGGAAGACGCCGGTCAGGTTGACGGCGGCAAGGCGCTGCCATTCCTCAAGGCTCGCCCCCTCGATATCCTTGCCGAGAAAAAGGCCGGCATTGTTGACGAGAATGTCGAGCCGGCCGAATTGCGCGATCGTCGCCGCCACCGCCCGCCGCCACTCCTCTTCCGCGGTCACGTCGAGATGCAGGTAGATCGCCGCGCCCTCGGCGCCGGCGATCGCGCGCGCGGTCTGATGGCCGCGCTCGTCGAGCACGTCGCCGATCGCGACGCGGGCGCCGGCTTCGACCATCAGCCGCGCGGTGGCGGCGCCGATGCCGCGCGCCGCCCCGGAAATCAGTGCGACCTTGCCGTCGAGACGGTTCACTGTCTTATCCTCCCTCGTGCCTCTGCGCTTTGCGCTATCGTGACACAAGGCACCAGCCGCCGTGGAGGAAAAGCCGCATGAACGTCGAACGCCTCGACCATCTGGTGCTGACCGTGGCCGATATCGGCCGCACCTGCGAATTCTATACGCGCGTCCTGGGGATGGAGGTCGTCACTTTCGGCGAGGGGCGCACGGCGCTCCGCTTCGGGCAGCAGAAGATCAATCTGCACCCGGCCGACAACATTCCCGGCCTCGTTGCCGACAAGCCGACGCCGGGCTCGGCCGATCTGTGCTTCATAACCGCCGTTCCGCTCGCCGAAGTGATCGCGCATCTCGCGCGCTGCGGCGTTCCGATCGTCGCCGGGCCGGGGCCGCGCGCCGGCGCGATCGGTACGATCCAATCGGTCTATATCCGCGATCCGGATCAGAATCTGATCGAGATCTCGAACTATTGACGGAACAATCAGGCCGGACGGGAGCGGGCGCGATCGAGGCCTGAAGGTCGCAAACGGGGCGTTTTGCCTATCGCAGCGGCAGGTCTGAGGGCCGGCCGAGCTCCCCCATGCCGGCGGCGGCCGGCGCAAGCAGCGCGGCGGCGTTGTCGCGCACCGCCTTGAGCTGGCCCCGATGGCGAATAAGCCGCTCGTCGAGGGCCGGGCCGGGCGGGCTTAGGCCGCGGCGAGGATCGGAGCGAACGGCATCGTCATCACGGCAGTCCGGAAAATGTAAGCCTGTCGGACAGGCGCAGCAGCCGGTAGCCGAGCGCCAGATAGGGGCCGCAGGCCGCGTGGCGCGCCGCGAATTCGGCGGCCTTGCAGCCCTGCCGCTCGCGCAGATAGGAGACGACCGTCGCATCGATCGGGATGCGGGCGAAATCCTGCAGCAATACCCGGCAATGGGCCGCCGCATAGGGACCGATGCCCTTCAGAGCGAGCAGATAATCGTAGCCAAGACGGTCGTCCCGGCCTTCGCCGTCCGGGCCGATCGCGCCGTCTTCGAGCATCTGGCGGGTCGCGGCGAGGAGGGTTGCGGCGCGGAAACCGAGCTTGGCGCGCTCACGCAGCCGCGCCTCGCCGTAGTCGAGGATCATGCCGGGTTCCGGGAAAGCGCCGCCGCCCGGCTCGGCAACCAGCGCCGCCGCCATGCGGCGCGTGCCCGACCAACTGGTGTTGATCGTCAGGACGGTTTTCACGAAGTCCTCATAGAAGCTCGAGCAGCGCAGAATGCGGCCGCCGCCGCGCGCGATCAGCGCGGCGGCCCGCGGCAGTTCGGTGCGCAAAGCCGCGATCGCCGCAAAGGGCTCCCAGTCGACCGAGAGCCAGCGGCCGACCCGGCGCAGGATCTCGGGCGCGGCCGCCGCCGCAAAACCGTGCCAGCGGGCGCGCACGCAGGTAGGATCGGGCTGCGCGATCGCGACCGTGCCGAGGCGGCCGCCGATTCGTTCGCGGCGGGCGAGGATCGCGTCGTCGGGATCCCAGCGCCACGGGGCAAGCTGGGCCCAGCCGTGGCTGGCCACCGTCAGCCGCAGATCGATCGGCCAGCGGAAGCGCAAGACCCTCTCGCCGACGCCGATCGCCGGCCGTGCGAACCATGCTGCTGTCCCTGCCATACCGGTGCCTGTCGATCGGGCGAGGGGACGCCCCCCTCTTCGAGGGGGCTGCGGCAGGCATAATCCTTGCCGTTCCCGCTCTCAAGAGCGGGTCGCGCCGGCGGCGTGTCTGATCGCCGATCGCCCCCTTCGGAACGGGGGACGAATGCGGCGGCCGATTTGCCCGCGCGAAAGCGGACAACGATCCCTCGCCGATACGATCGTTTGCCGATGCCGGCCGCGGCGTGGCATCCTTGTCGCCATGGGAACGGCGGAGCGGCGCGCTTTTCTGCGAGCGGGTCGCGGCGGCAAGTGCGTTTCGCGGGCGGGCCGGCGCAGGGCGGTCCCGCCCTGCGGCCAGCGAAAAAAGGCTTCCCCCGGGGCGATCGATGACGAGATCCTCACCGCGCGGCAATGCCCGCGACCTGATCCCCCCGCAGCCGACGATCACCCGGCTGCGCCAGGCGGCCGCCGCGTGCACCGCCTGTCCGCTTTACCGCAATGCCACCCAGACCGTGTTCGGAGAGGGGCCGGAGCGGGCGCCCGTGATGCTGGTCGGCGAGCAGCCGGGCGATGCCGAGGACGCCGCCGGACGCCCTTTCGTCGGTCCGGCCGGCCGGCTTCTCGACCGCTGTCTCGCCGCTGCCGGCATCGACCGCGCGCGCCTCTATCTGACCAATGTCGTCAAGCATTTCAAATGGGTGCCGCGGGGGCCGCGACGCCTTCACAGCGCGCCCTCGGCCGCGGAGGTCGCGGCGTGTCTGCCCTGGCTCGAGGCCGAAATCGCCGCGCTCGCCCCGCGCCTCCTGGTGGCGCTCGGGGCGAGCGCCTCCCGGGCCTTGTTCGGCCGGGATTTTCGCGTGACCCGCGAGCGCGGCCGCGTGTTTCGTTCGCATCTGGCGCCCTATGCGCTGGCCACCGTGCACCCCTCCGCGCTGCTGCGCGTTCCCGACGAGGACACGCGGCATCGGGAAATCGAGCGCTTCGTCGCCGATCTGCGCGAGATCGCGCCGTTTTTGGAGTGAGCGATGCGAGGGGCGGGCTCGGGATGGACATGGGCGGCGATTGCGATCGCTGTGGCCGTTGTAGGAACGGTTGTCATCGTCGTTGCCAATTTATGGGCCAGCGTCGGCGAGACGCAGATCAGCGCCGCCGGCTGGCTCGCCATGGCGCTTGGCGTTCTCGCGACGTTGGGGCTCGGGATCGGTCTGATGGCGCTTGTTTTCATCAGCAGCCGGCGCGGTTATGATGAGATCGACCGTAAGGATTGCTGAGCGATCGACGCCGCCAGGCGGAGCGGAACCGTCCTACCGACGGTCGGATGACCGGTACGATGCCGGCTAGCGGCGGCCTTTTCGGGATAGGGACATGGATAAGAAAACGCAGTACCACGCCTGGTATTGGATCGCCGCGATCGCCGCGATCCTGATCATCGAGACGTTCTTGTCATCTTATTCGCGGGTCGAGGACATCCCCTATAGCCGGTTCCAGCACGACCTCAAATCCGGCCTGATCGAATCGGTTCGGGTCAGCGGCAATTACATTCAGGGAAAATTCAAGAAGCCTGATCAAGAGGGTTATACTGAATTTGTCACTGTCCGCGTCAGTCCTGACATAGCACGAGAACTGTCAAAATATGATGTAAAATTTTCTGGAGAAGTCCAAAGTACTTTTTGGACCGACCTGTTATCCTGGGTGATCCCGACCGCATTGTTCTTTGGGATATGGGTATTTCTCTTCCGCCGCTTTGCCGATCAGCGCGGGTTCGGCGGGCTGATGTCGATCGGCCGCAGCAAGGCCAAGGTTTATGTCGAGACCGACACGAAGACGACGTTCGACGATGTCGCCGGGGCCGACGAGGCCAAGGAAGAGCTTAAGGAGATCGTCGAGTTTCTGAAGAATCCCGAGCGCTACGGGCGGCTTGGCGGCCGCGTGCCGAAAGGCGTGCTGCTCGTCGGTCCGCCCGGTACCGGCAAGACGCTGCTGGCGCGGGCGGTGGCCGGCGAGGCCAGCGTTCCGTTCTTCTCAATCAACGGCTCGGAATTCGTCGAGATGTTTGTCGGGGTGGGGGCGGCGCGGGTGCGCGATTTGTTCGAGCAGGCGCGCCAGCGCGCCCCATGCATCATTTTCATCGACGAGTTGGATGCGCTCGGGCGCGCCCGCGGCACCTACCCGTTGGGCGGGGGTCACGACGAAAAAGAGCAGACATTGAACCAGCTGCTCGTCGAGATGGACGGGTTCGACACGCGCAGCGGCATGGTCCTGCTGGCCGCCACCAACCGGCCTGAGATCCTTGACCCCGCCTTGTTGCGGGCCGGTCGCTTCGACCGCCAGGTCCTGGTCGATCGGCCGGACAAGGCCGGGCGCTTGGCGATCCTGCAGATCCATGTCCGCAAGATCCGCAAGGCGCCCGACGTCGATCTCGAAGCGGTGGCGGCGCTGACCCCCGGCTTTACCGGCGCCGATCTCGCGAACCTGGTCAATGAAGCGGCCCTGCTGGCGACCAGGCGCGGCGCCGAGGCGGTGACGATGGCCGATTTCAATCAGGCGATCGAGCGGATCGTCGCCGGCCTCGAAAAGAAGAACCGTCTTTTGAACCCGCATGAGCGCGAGGTCGTCGCCTATCATGAAATGGGGCATGCGCTCGTTGCCCTGTCGCTGCCCGGAACCGACGTCGTGCACAAGGTCTCGATCATCCCGCGCGGCATCGGTGCGCTCGGCTACACGATCCAGCGGCCGACCGAGGACCGTTTCCTGATGACCCGCCAGGAGCTCGAAAACAAGATGGCGGTGCTGCTCGGCGGGCGCGCCGCCGAATACATCGTCTTCGGCGAGCTTTCGACCGGCGCCGCCGACGATCTGCAGAAAGTGACCGACATCGCCCGCAGCATCGTCACCCGCTACGGCATGACGACGGAGCTGGGTCTGGTCACCTACGAAAAGGAGAACCGCAATTTTCTCGGAGTGCCGACGGTGCCGCTCGGAGCGGAGCGGAACTATAGCGAAGAGACCGCGCGCGAGATCGATGCGGCGGTCAGATCGGTCGTCGACCGCGCCTTTCGCCGCACGGTCGAGATTTTGCAGGCGCAGCGCGACACGCTTGAACGCGGCGCCCGCCTGCTGCTCGAGCATGAAACGCTCGACGCCGCCGATCTTGCCGCGCTGCGCCGCGGCGAACCAGCCGCCGCGGCGCCCGAGCCGGCGGGTGCGGCGATCGCGCAATCCTCGTGATCAAGCGCGGGATTGTCCGGCAGCAAGGCGTCCTGCGCGGCGGGGAGGCTGCGATATGGCAACGGGAAGGCGGGGAGAGGGATTGGATGCCGGCTCTTTGGCGGCGGGCGGTAAGCGGGGCGAGGGCCGCCGAATGCCGCTTGCGGTTCGCCCTGAGCGCAGGCAAGGTTAGGGCAGTGTGTGGAGGGGGAGGAGCCTCTTGAAAAAGATGGCAAAACCGGCGGGAGAGAGCAAAGCTGCAGCCAAGTACGGGCGCGGCACCGGCGTGCCGAACCCGATCGATGTGCATGTGGGCAGCCGCATCCGCATGCGCCGACTGCTGCTCGGAATGAACCAGGAGACGCTGGCGAACGCGCTCGGCCTGACTTTTCAGCAGGTGCAGAAATATGAGGGCGGCACCAACCGCGTCAGCGCATCCCGGCTGTCGGCCATGGCGGAGATACTGGGGGTGCCGATTTCCTACTTTTTTGGCGATCTGCGCCCGGATGACGCCGAGCTGAGCCCCGAGGACAAGGAGTGGCGCGAACACCTGCAGCGGCCGGAAACGATCGAATTGATCCGCATGTACTACGCCATCCCCGATCCGAAAGTGCGGCGCCAATTCTTCGACATGACCAAGACGCTGGCCGAGCAATTCGAGGCCAAGACCGCAGCAGGCCGCTAGGGGCGCCGGCGCGGGCCGCCCCCCGCAGGGCCTTCCTCGCGCGGCACCGCAGAACAGGCGGAGTGCCGCGCTCTCTTTGACCGCCGGCGCCGCGACGGCAACCTCCCGATGCCGGGACCGCTACGAGGAAAGCCAGCTCCATTGAACGAGATCGGCCTTGAAGATGTCGCCGCCAAGCCGGCGGCAACCGCCGCCCGCCGCCGCCCGCCGCATCGGCAGACCCGGCTCGGCCAGGCCTTGAGCGATATCGGGCGCGGCGCGGCGCAGTGGTGGGTCTGGAGCGCGATGGCCTGGGAGGATATCCGGCTGCGCTATCGCGGCTCGATCCTCGGGCCGTTCTGGCTGACCTTCAGCATGGCGGTGATGATCGCCACGCTCGGGGTCGTCTATTCGACGATCTTTAGGGCGAAGGTGCACACCTATTTGCCTTTTTTGACGCTCGGGCTGTTGCTGTGGACGTTCATCGCCTCGGTCGTCACCGAAGGCTGCAATTGCTTCATCGGCGCCGAGGCGATCATCCGGCAGGTCCGGATGCCGTTCACGACGCATGTTTTTCGCGTCCTCTATCGCAACCTGATCGTGCTCGGCCACAATGCCGTCGTCTATCTGGCGGTGGCGTTGTGGTTTGCGGTGCCGATCGATGCCCGGGCGCTGTTGGCCGTGCCCGGCCTAGCGCTCGAAATCGTCAACGGCATATGGGTTTGCCTGCTGCTCGGCATGCTGAGCGCCCGCTTCCGCGACATCGTTCCGATCGTCGCCAGCGTGATCCAGATCGTGTTTTTCACGACCCCCATTCTCTGGCTTCCCGCATCCCTGAACGGGCACTATCGGTGGATTGTCGACTGCAATCCGATCTACGCCCTGCTTGAAATCGTGCGGGCGCCGCTGCTGGGCCACAGGGTGCCTGCCGCCCTGTGGGGATTGTCGCTCGCCACCACCATCGCCGGGTGGGCGATAACGCTCGCCGCCTTTGCGCGGTTTCGCGCCCGCATCCCGTTTTGGGTGTAGGCCATGGCGTGGGTCGCGCTCGATCGCGTCGCGGTGCGCTTTCCGCTTTATCAGGGCGGCAGCCGGTCGCTGAAAAAGACGCTGTTGTCGATGGCCAGGCCGCGTTCGGTGAGGCGCGAGCACAGCCGCGTGGTCGTGCAGGCGCTCGACGGGATATCGCTGTCCATCGCGCATGGCGAGCGGGTCGGGCTTATCGGACGCAACGGCGCGGGCAAGACCACGCTGTTGCGCGTTCTCGCCGGAGTCTATGAACCGACCAGCGGCACCGTCGCAGTTGACGGCCAAGTCAGCGCGCTGCTCGATGTCAATCTTGGCCTTAATCCCGATGCCACGGGCTATGAGAACATCCTGTTGCGCGGCCTCTATCTCGGCCTGCGCCCGGCCGAGATCCGGCGCCTGTTGCCCGAGATCGCCCAGTTCACCGAGCTCGAAGAGTTTCTGCACATGCCGGTGCGCACCTATTCGGCCGGCATGAGCGCGCGGCTCGCCTTTGCCGTGGCGACCGCGATCCGGCCCGAGATCCTGCTGATGGACGAGTGGCTGATGGCCGGGGACGCGCAATTCCTCGAAAAGGCGCACCGACGCATCAACGCCTTTATCCGCCAATCCTGCATCCTGGTTCTGGCCTCGCATGCGCTTGACGTCATCGCGCGCTGGTGCACGAAGGTCATCTGGCTGGAAAGCGGCCGCCTCGTCATATTCGGGGAGGCGGAGACGGTCCTTTCCCGCTATGCCGCAGCTCAGCATCTCGGCATTCCGGAGGCCTGAGCGGCATGTGCGGAATTGGCGGCTTTCTCGCCTGCGGCCCTCGGCTTCCCCGCGAGGCTGCCGAGGCGCGGCTTGGCGCGATGATCGCGACCCTGCGCCATCGCGGGCCGGACGATGCGGGCACCTGGAGCGACGGTCGGGTCGGCTTCGCCCATACCCGGCTGGCGGTCATCGACCTCTCGCCGGCCGCGCGTCAGCCGATGACGAGCGCCGATGCGAGCGTCGTAATCACCTATAACGGCGAGATCTATAACTTCGCCGACATCCGGCATGATCTTGCCGCCCTCGGCTATCCGTTCCGCAGCCGCAGCGACACCGAGGTCATCGTCAATGGCTGGCATGCCTGGGGAGCGCGGATTTTCTCGCGGCTGCGCGGCATGTTTGCGTTGGCCCTGTGGGATCGGCGCAGCGCCCGCCTGATTCTGGCGCGCGACCGGATCGGCAAGAAGCCGCTTTATTACGCCCGCTGCGGCGCCTTCCTGCTGTTCGGCTCGGAGGTGAAGGCGCTCTTTACCTGGCCGGGAATGCGGCGGGAGCCCGATCTCGGCGCGATCGATCGCTACCTCTCGCTCGGCTATGTGCCGGCGCCCGACACCGCCTTTGCCGGCGTCCGCAAATTGCCGGCTGCGCACTATCTCGTCGTCGCGCCCGGGCCGGACGGGCGGTTCGCCGATCCCGAACCCGTATGCTATTGGCGCCTGCCCGAGCCGCGCCCCGAAAACCGCAAAAAGCCCGCGGCCGAGCTCGAGGCCGAGCTTGTCGCCCGGCTCGAGGAAGCGGTCCGCCTGCGCCTTGTATCGGACGTGCCGCTCGGGGCGTTTTTGTCGGGCGGCGTCGACTCCTCGGCGGTCGTCGCGACGATGGCGCGGGTCGGCGGCGGCCGCGTCAAGACCTTCACAATCGGCTTTTCGGCCAAGGCCTATGACGAGACCCGTTATGCGCGCATGGTCGCCGAGCGTTACGGCACCGAGCACGAGGAATTTGTCGTCGAGCCCGATTCAATCGCGGTGCTGCCGCGTCTGATCTGGCACTATGGCGAGCCTTTTGCCGATCCTTCGGCGGTCCCGACCTATTACGTCGCGCAGCTGGCGCGCCGCCGGCTGACCGTGGCGATGGGGGGTGACGGCGGCGACGAATGCTTTCTCGGCTACCGGCGGTACCGGGCGATGCGTTACTTGGCGCAGCTCGACAGGGCGCCGCGCTGGAGCCGCCACGGGCTCGCGCACCTGCTGGCGCTGATGCCGCGGGCGGCGCAGCGCCGCTTCAAGGTGCCGCAGATCCGCGACATGCTGCGCCTGGGCGCGCACCGGCCGGGACGGCGATACGCCGCAACCCTCGCCTATTTTGCCGATCGCGACAAGGGGGCGGGTTACGGCGAAGCGTTGCGGGAACGCCTTGCCGCCTCCGCGCTCGACCTTTTCGAGCCCTATTTCGCGGCCGCCACCGATCTCGTCACCGGCGCCAACCGGGCCGACATCCACACCTATCTGCCGGATGATCTGATGGTCAAGATCGATATCGCCGGCATGGCGCACGCTCTGGAACTGCGCTCGCCGCTGCTCGATCACACGCTGATGGAATGGGCGGCGGCGATCCCGGCGCCCGTCAAAATGACGCGGGGAGTGACGAAATCGCTGTTCAAGAAGGCGATGGAACCCTATCTGCCCCATCCGGTGCTGTACCGGCCCAAGAAAGGCTTTAGCTGCCCGATCGACGTCTGGTTGCGCAACGAGCTGAAAGAGCTTGCCGGCGATACGCTGCTGTCGCGCAGCGCGCGTGAGCGCGGCCTGTTCCGCACCGATTATGTGCAGCGGCTGCTCGCCGAGCATTGCGGCCGCGTGCGCGACCACCATACCCGGCTGTGGGCGCTGTTGGTGCTGGAACTGTGGTACCGGATGTGGATCGACGGCCCGGTCGAGGCCGTGCTGCGGCCTGCCGCCTAGAGCCGACGCCTGCCGGCATCCCGCCGCGGCGCATTCTGGTCATTCTGAACCCGGTCGCCGGACGCCCGCGGCGCGCATGGCGGCGATGGCGCCGCGCGCTGGCCGAGCTCGAACGGCGCGGCTGCGCGGTCACGGTCCGCCGCACCGCAGGCGCGGGCGACGCCGAGCGTCTGGCCGGCACGGCCGAGCCTGGATTTGATCTCATCGTCGCCGCCGGCGGCGACGGAACGGTGAGCGAGGTCGTCAACGGCCTTGCCGGCTCGCCGCGGCCTTTGGGTATCCTGCCGCTTGGCAGCGCCAATGTGTTGGCGCATGAGCTTGGCCTGCCGCATCGTCCCAAACGGCTTGCCGCGATGCTCGCGGGCGCCCCCGCACAACCGATCTGGCCGGGGCGGATCGGCGATCGCCTGTTCGTCTGCATGGCCGGGATCGGCTTTGACGCGGCGGTGGTCGGGCGTGTCGATGCGGATCGCAAACGGCGCTTCGGCAAGCTTGCCTTCCTCTGGGCTATCCTCGAGAGCCTTGCGCGCTATCGCCCGCGCGCATTTACGATCGGCGTCGACGGGGCCGAGTACCGGGCCGGGGCGGCCGTCATCGCCAAGACCCGCTTCTACGCCGGACGCTTTGTTATTGCGCCGGGGGCGCGGGCCATCGATCCGCTCTTCCATGTCGTCGTGTTCCCGCCGCTGTCTCGTCCGGCCGTGCTGTGCTATCTAGCGGCGATGGCGCTCGGCATCCTTCCCCGCATGCCGGGGGTGTCGATAGTCCCGGGCCGCACGATTTCCCTCCCCGCCCCGGAAAAATGGCCGCTGCACGCCGACGGCGAGATCATCGCAGGGCGGCCCGCATCGGTCACGATCGCCGCAAAGCCGCTGCTGATCCTGAGCCCGGCGCGCTGATTGACAAAACCGCTAGTTTTTCTGACGCTTCTTCGCGCTTTCGGTTTATAGAGCCGCCGGTGTAGCCTTTCTGTGATTACGCCTGGAGAACGGGATGCGGTTGCGACAGCGATTCCGCTTCGGCCGTCAGCTTTCGTCGGCGGTGGTGGCCGCCGCCATGCTCCCGCCGGCATCGGCGGTGGCGCAGGAGCAGCGCTATCTCGTTCTCGACGAGATCAAATTCGGCGCGCTCGCGCATGACGTGGCGTTCGCTGGCGGCAAGGAAGGCGGCGCCGACATCAACGGGGAGGTTCTGTTCGCCTTGCCGGCGCATATGGCGGCGGGCCTCGTTCCGTCCTTTCTGAGCTGGCTTGTCCGGCCGCGCCTTGATCTCGGCTTCGAGGCCAACACCTCGGGCTATACCAGCCAGGGCTATTTCGGACTGACCTGGACCCCGCTGTCGGTGCGAGATCTGGTGCGTCCCGGCGACGGCCTCGAGTTTGACGCCAGTTTCGGGCCCGCCTTTAACAACGGCCTGATCCGCTCGCAACGGCCCGACCGCAAGAGCCTCGGCTCACACGTCCTGTTCCGCATAAGTTTCGAACTCGGCTATCGCCTCACCCCTCGCTATGAAGTGTCGGCGTTCTTTGATCACGCTTCCAACGCCGGTTTTTCCAGGGAAAATCAAAGCATTAACGATGCCGGCCTGCGCTTCGGGATCAGATTTTGACAGAATTTCGCTATTGGAACCCAATTGCCTTTCCCACTGTTGTCCTGCAACAGACATGGCCCACCGTCAAGTGTTGCATCCGCAACTGCGAGCGGCCATGGTTAGGAGAGAGATAATGCTGTATTGGGCTTTAGTATTTCTGATAATTGCGATCATTGCCGGGGTGCTGGGGTTCTGGGGGGTGGCGGCGACCGCTGCCGTCATTGCAAAAATCCTGTTCTTCATCTTCCTGGTCGTCTTCCTGGTGACCTTGATCGCCAGCCTGTTCGGCAGGCGCCGCGGTCCGCCGATCGCATGACGGCGCGGCCGAACAGCGAGCGGCGGGCAGCCTTCCGGGAGCCGTCGCCCCGAAAGGCCGCCTCGCGGCCATGGCGGACCGGCCGCGGTCGCTTCAGTCGGCGGCCAGGGCGCGCGCCAGCTGGCTCAATGCTTCCTGGTGGCGCTCGTTCGGGATCTGGGCGAAGTTGCGGGCCAGTTCGAGGCACATGCGCTCGCGCGGAGTGATGCCGCGCCCGCCGTCTTCGGCCAGGCCGTCGAAGAAATAGCTGACCGGAACGCTCAATACCTGGGCGATCTCGAACAGCCGGCCGGCCGAGACGCGGTTGATGCCGCGCTCGTATTTATGCGCCTGCTGATAGGTGACGCCGATCAGATCGGCCAATTGCTGCTGGGTCAGGCCGAGCATGATCCGCCGCTCGCGAACGCGGGCGCCGACATGCCGGTCGACCTCCTGCGTGCGGCTCGTGGAGCGGCGCGGCGCGGCGGTTGCGCCGCCCGCCTCGGCGGCGTTGGCGCCCTCTCCGGAGACGGGCCGAGCCTCGCTCCGCCGCGGCTTGACGACTTTCTCCTGCTCTTTCATCGTGCTCCTACTCGTTCATTGCAATGCCCGAGCCCCCTTTAGGAGACCCTCGACTCCCGTTGCGCTGGCCTGTTCGGAAAGACCTTTCCACCCCCGTTCCCCCGACACCGGTGCCATTCATCGATCGCGAACGCCGCATCGCGCGGTCCGGTCTCGGCTAGATCGCGTCAGCCCTGCTCAACCGGATGGTGTCGGGCCGATTGAACGGGCGCCATGTGTCATTTTTTAGGCAGGGTTGCGGCGGTTTCGGTCATTATTTCGACTCGCTTATGCGACAGACGCATGCGGACTGCGTTGACAGGGGGGCGTGCCGATGATACCGACGCACATCAGCTCGGAACGGCCGAATCGATGCCGCGCATCTCGATCGGTGACTGCTCGCTCTACTATGAGCGGCATGGTATGGGCTTCCCCGTCCTGTTCGTCTCCGGGCTTGGGGGGTTTGCTTCGTTCTGGCAGGATCAGGTGGCGGCCTTCAGCAAGCGCTTCGAGGTCGTGACCTACGATCATCGCGGCTTTGGACAGAGCGATCCGAGCCGGATCGGATATGTCGTCGAGCGTCTGGCCGAGGACGTGATCGCGCTGATGGACGCGCTTGAGATCAAGCGGGCGCATCTGGTCGGCCACTCGACCGGCGGGGCGATGGCGCAGGTGCTGGCGATCGAGCATCCCGAACGGTTCGCAAGCGTCGTTCTGTCCGCCACCTGGACCAAAGCGGATGCCTATTTCCGCCGGCTGTTCTCGTTGCGCAAGGAGATCCTGCAGCGGCTCGGCCCCAGCCTGTATCTGCAGGAGTCGACATTGCTGCTCTTCCCGAGCTGGTGGATTGCCCGCAACAACGAGCGATTGCGCCAGCTTGAGGCGCAGCAGCTTGCGACCTTCTCCCCGGTCGAGGTGGTCGCCAGTCGCATCGATGCGATGCTGGCCTTCGACCGCACCGCCGATCTCGGGCGCATCAAACTGCCAACCCTGGTCATCGGGGCGGAAGACGACATCGTCACGCCGGCCTATTTTGCCGAAGAGCTGGGGCGCCTGATCCCGGGCGCGGAGATCAAGCTCTTTCCGCGCGGCGGCCATTTTCTCAATCAAGTCCGCGCCCGCGAGTTCAATCACGCGGTCCTGCCGTTCCTGCTCGCGAATACGCCGGCCTGAGCGCGCATATCGCCGCATCCGGTACGGATTTAAGGATTTCTCAACGGATCGGATCCACCTTTGCAAGGGGGCGGCCGGAGAATCCGAGACGGGATCGTGCAGGAAGAACAGCAGCGCAGGTGCCTCGGCGAGAGGATCGAGACGGCGCTCCGGCAGGGCCGATTGCTCTTCGCCTTCCAGCCGGTCGTTTGCGGGGTGACCGGCGAGATCGATTACTTCGAGTGCCTGCTGCGGGTGCGCGAAGAAAACGGTGCGATCCGGGCGGTCGGCGAGGCGGTCGCAGCGCTTGAGGCGCGGGGGGCGATCGGGACGATCGACCGGTACGTTCTCGAGATGGCTCTCGGCGAGCTTGCCCGCCATCCCCGGGTCAAGCTCGGCTTCAATATCTCCGGCCTGACGGCGTGCGACCGTCTCTGGCTGCGGCATCTGATTGCGCGGCTGCATCGCTCCCCCGGCACGGCCTCGCGTCTGGTCATAGAGATCACGGAAACCGCCGCCCTCAGCGATCTTGAAGAGTCGGCCCGCTTCGTCGATACGGTCCGGGCGGCCGGCTGCCGGGTCGCGCTCGACGATTTTGGCGCTGGCCATACCACCTTGCGCCATCTCGAATATCTTGCGATCGATACGGTCAAGCTCGACGCCTCCCTGGTGCGGCTGCTGCGGACGAGCCCGGCGCACCGGGCAGTGCTGCGCCATCTGGTCGGCCTTGCCAGGAGCACCGGTTTTCGTCTCGTCGCCGAGGGGGTCGAGACCGCGGAGCAAGCGGCGCTGCTGCGCGCCGAAGGGATCGGCTATCTCCAGGGCTACCATTTCGGATTGCCGACGACCGAGCGGGTGTGGCTGGGGGAGGCACACGACGACGTCGCGGCGTTATCACCGCGCTGAGCGGGTCTCCCCCAGCCGGCCCGCAGGCGCTTTCCCGCCCGCAGGCGGACGGGCACGGGGATGGCGCTTGTCCGCAGCCCGCAAACGGCTCACCCGCCCCCCCGCTCGCGGCCGAGAGAATCGAGCTGGCGCTGCAAGGCTTCGATCTGTTCCTCGAGCCGCTTCAGACGGGGGTCTTCCTCCTCGCGCGGAGGAGCGGACTCGGCGGGCCGCTCCTCGCGGGCATAGGGCGAGAGCATGCGCAGGGCGCGCTCGAACAGCGCGATGTTTTGCTTGCCCATTTCTTCCAATTGCCCGAAGGGAAACATGCCGAATGTCGCCTGCAAGCTCTTGCGTATCTGCTCCTGATTGCGGGCGAACGCGATCATGGCCTGCTCCAAGTAGCCGGGCACGAGAAACTGCATGCTGTCGCCGTAAAAGCTGATCAGCTGTCGCAGAAAGCTGATCGGCAGCAGGTTGCGGCCTTTCTGCTCTTCTTCCATGATGATCTGGGTCAGCACCGAGCGGGTGATGTCCTCGCCGGTTTTGGCGTCGTAAGCGACAAAATCGCCGCCGCTCTTGATCAGCTTGGCGAGGTCGTCGAGCGTCACATAGCTGCTCGTCGCCGTATTGTAGAGCCGCCGGTTCGCATATTTCTTGACGATGACCGGTTTCTTGTCGCTCGGCTTGTCACTGTCCTGGGTGCTCATTTGCTCGGTATCCGGCCTGAGGCAAGGTGCGAGCCGGCAACAATACAGCGTATGGCCGAGTTCGCCCCAGCAAAGTCTCCTCGACCGCGCCCCCGCCCCCGCATATGGCGGCGCGCGGTCCTCCTATATATCTGGTATGACGACCGACGCCGAAGAACTGGTCCGCCGCTATCTCGCGCTATGGCAGGAATATCTGACCGCACTCCTGGCCGAACCCGCGACCGCCGCGCTGCCGCAGGTATGGGCCGGCCTGTGGTCGGGCTTGCTCTCCGAGCGCCGCGATCCCGCCGCGGATGAAAGGGACGGGGTCGCCCGATCGCCCGGATCGCCGGCTGGCGCCGCGGCCGCTGCCGGCGCATATGGCGAGCGCGATCGGCTTATGGCTGAGCTCGCGGGCCGCCTTCAGCGCCTTGAGGAGCGGGTGGCTGCCCTCGAGCGGGGCCGGCGAGCGGCTTCGCGCCCTCGCGGCGGAGTTGGCGGCTCTCGATCCTGAAACGGCCGCCGCCGCCCTCGATCGCGAGATCATTCGCCGCGCCGCCCTCTATGTTGCCGGGCTTGAAGCCTATCGCCGCCACCCCTATCGCCGCCCCACGCGCCGGCGGCGGGTGCTATGGCAGGAAGGCACGACCCGGCTTCTCGATTATGGCGCCGGCGCGCCAGCGCCCGCCGTCATGGTCGTGCCCTCGCTGATCAACCGCTATTATGTCCTCGATCTGCTGCCCGGGCGCAGCTTTCTCGAGCATCTCGCCGCCCGCGGATTGCGCCCGCTCGTCGTCGATTGGGATGCGCCCGGACCGCAGGAGCGCGGCTTCGATCTGTCGGACTATGTCACCCGACGGCTTGCCGCCGCGCTCGCCGCCGCGGTGCGGGCGGCGGGGGCGCCGCTTGCCGTTCTCGGTTATTGCATGGGCGGGCTTCTCGCCCTCGCGCTGGCGCTGCGCCATCGCCCGCAAATCGCCTGCCTCGGCTTGCTTGCGACTCCGTGGAATTTTCATGCCGACCCCCTTCGCTTTAGCGGTGCGGCGGCGCAGGCGCTGGCGCTGCTCGCCGATATGGCGGACAGCGTGCCGGTCGAGGCCATTCAGACCCTGTTCTTCGCGCTCGACCCGTTTGCGGCCGAGCGCAAATTTATCCGCTTCGCCGGGCTCGATCCGGCGGATCAGGAGGCGCGCAGCTTTGTCGCGCTCGAGGATTGGGTCAATGACGGGGTGCCGCTCGCTTCCGGGGTGGCGCGCACCTGTGCGCGGTCGTGGTACGGCGCCAACGAGCCGGCGCGCGGCCTGTGGCGGGTCGATGGCGATCCGGTGCTGCCGCGGCGTTGGCGCCGCCCCGCCCTTGTCGTGCTGCCCGGCCGCGATCGCATCGTCCCGCCGGGTTCGGCGGCGGCTCTGGTTGCGGAGCTGGAGGGGGCGAGCGTGCTGCGGCCAGCGCTGGGGCATGTCGGGATGATGGCGGCGGCGCGCGCCCCCTCCGTGCTGTGGACGCCGATCGCGGAATGGCTGCGCGCGCGGCTTGATCCTGTATGATGGAAGGGCGCCCGGCTTGGCGCGCCAGCCGTTTCTGCGGATGCGAACGATCGCCGCCATGACCGTTAACCCTGACGAGGAGATGTTCGGATGACCGAGATTGTCATAGCAAGCGCCGCCCGCACCGCCATCGGCGCCTTCAACGGGGGGCTTTCTTCCCTGCCCGCCCACAAGCTCGGAGAGGTGGCGATCACCGCGGCGCTGCGCCGCGCGCATGTCGATCCAAAGGAAGTCTCGGAAGTCATCATGGGTCAGATCCTGACCGCCGGCGAGGGCCAGAACCCGGCGCGCCAGGCAGCGGTCGGCGCCGGTATTCCCTACGAGGTGACCGCCTACGGGGTCAATCAATTGTGCGGCTCCGGATTGCGCACCGTGGCGCTCGGCTATCAGGCGATCCGCGCCGGCGACAGCGCGATCGTCGTCGCCGGGGGACAGGAGAGCATGAGCCGGGCGCCGCACTGCATCCATCTGCGCAACGGCGTCAAAATGGGCGATATCGAGCTCGTCGACACGATGATCCGCGATGGGCTGTGGGACGCTTTCAACGGCTATCACATGGGCAACACCGCAGAAAACGTCGCGCAGCGCTGGCAGATCACGCGCGAGCAGCAAGACGAATTCGCCGCCCGCTCGCAGGCAAGGGCGGAAGCGGCGCAGAAGGCCGGCCGCTTTAAGGACGAGATCGTTCCGGTCAGGATCGGAACGCGGCGCGGCGAGACGATTGTCGATACCGACGAGCATCCCAAGCACGGCACCACCGTCGAGGTGCTGGCGAAGCTGCGCCCGGCTTTTGACAAGGCCGGCACGGTCACCGCCGGCAACGCTTCCGGCATCAATGACGGCGCCGCGGCGGTCGTGCTGATGAGCGCGCAGGAGGCCGAAAGGCGCGGCGTGCAGCCGCTCGCTCGCATCGTCTCCTGGGCGACCGCCGGCGTCGATCCGGCCATCATGGGCACCGGCCCGATCCCGGCGACCCGCATGGCGCTCAAAAAAGCCGGCTGGTCGGTCGGCGATCTTGACCTCGTCGAGGCGAACGAGGCGTTTGCCGCGCAGGCCTGCGCCGTCGCGCAGGAGCTCGGCTTTGATCCCGACAAGCTCAACGTCAACGGCGGCGCGATCGCGCTCGGTCACCCGATCGGCGCTTCCGGTGCCCGGGTGCTGGTGACGCTGCTCTATGAGATGCAGCGGCGCGGCGCCAGGAAAGGCCTTGCGACGCTGTGCATCGGCGGCGGCATGGGCATTGCGATGTGCGTCGAGCGGGGTTAGCCCGCAAGGATCACCTGTCAGGGAGGAAAGCATGGCGCGGGTGGCGGTGGTCACGGGCGGGACGCGCGGGATCGGCCGCGCGATCTCGGTGGCGCTCAAAGAGGCCGGGTATCGTCCCGCCGCCGTCTATGGCAGCGATGACGAGGCGGCGCGCCGGTTCAACGAACAGACCGGGATCCCGGTCTTCAAGTTCAACGTCGCCGATTTCGAGGCCTGCCGGGAGGGCGTGCGCGCGATCGAGGCGGCGCTCGGCCCGATCGACATCCTCGTCAACAACGCCGGCATTACCCGCGATGCGACGATCCACCGCATGAGTTTCGAGCAGTGGAACGCGGTGATCCAGACCAACCTGACCTCATGCTTTAACATGTCGCGACATGTCATCGAGGGCATGCGCGAGCGCGGCTTCGGGCGGATCGTCAATATCGGCTCGATCAACGGCCAAGCCGGGCAATACGGCCAGGTCAATTACGCCGCCGCCAAGTCCGGCATCCACGGCTTCACGAAGGCGCTGGCGCAGGAAGGGGCGGCGCGCGGCATCACCGTCAACGCGATCGCGCCGGGCTATATCGACACCGACATGGTGCGCGCGGTGCCGGCCAACATTCTCGAGAAGATCATCGCCCGCATCCCGGTCGGCCGCCTCGGCCGGCCCGAGGAGATCGCCCGCGCGGTGCTGTTCCTGGTCGCCGACGAGGCCGGGTTCATCACCGGTTCGACGCTGTCGATCAACGGCGGCCAGCACATGTATTGACCGGCGCCGCAAAAAAAGCTCGCCCTCCCGCTGACGCCGGTCCGTGTCTCTCCCCGCTCTGCTGGGGAGAAGGCCGGGGCGGGGAGCGAACGCCCCTCTGTTTCGCTAAACCGAACTTTATGGGGGAGGCCTCTAAAATATTGATTTAATTAGTAATTGATCTATTAAGCGCGGCCGGTCCGGCTGCTCCCGCCGTTGGTCCGGGGACATGCTCCTTGCCTCAGGCGCCCGCTCGGATGGCCAAAGGGCGTCCGACGATCGGCGGGCGCTGCGATCGCCCGGCAATAGAGGCAGCAAATGTTCGACACCGCCGCGCGCAGATGCTGTGCTGATCGCCCACTTCTGACAGCGCCCCCTGCCAGCCCGCACCTCTCTAGGGCGCGGGCTTGCGCGCGCTCCGCTCGACGATCCCGCCGCCGCCCATCGCCACCTTCGTGAAGTGGCCGTGGATCGTAAAGGTCCACGCCTCGCGAACACGGGAAACGTTGAAGACCTCGAGCCGCGTTTTCTCGAAGGCAATGGCGAGATCGCCGGTGCTGTCCTGGACCCACACCGCGGTGACGGGCCGCTCGCCGAGCAGATGACGCGCCCGGACCACACCGTCTATGGGCGCCTTGTCGCTCCCGCTCCGGCCGTGATCGGCATGGCCGAGCAGGATGTCGCCGTCTTCACCGGCACGAATGCGCCATGGGCAGCCCGCAACGAGCCGCCCCCTATCGCCGAACCGAAAGATCCATTCTGCGCCCGTGCGGGCGACATCGGTGCAGGCGCAGCCGACGAGATGACGGCGCAGCGGAGCGCCATGCGCGCCGCCGCCTTCCCGGTACAGCGCCGCCTCGAGCAGACGCTCGAGCTCGGCATCGCCGAGCGATGCGTCCTGCGCTGTCGCCTCCCAATACTCCTGGCATGCGCCATAGGCGTCCATCCCGAGCGCCAGCATCGCGCGGGCGCGGACCAGACGCTCCCCGGGCGAGACGTCGCCCGAGAGCAGATCGAGCGCGGCCTTCGGTTCGCCGGCGGCAATCGCGATGCGCCCTTGCAACGCGCGCGCTGGGGCGCCGCCAAGCGGCCCACGCCCCTGCGCCGTCAGCAGCGCAAAGGCGCGGCGATTATAGCCCGCATCCGCGTAGGCGCGCATCAGGCGCAGGCGGATCGACACGTCCTCCGGCATCCGTGCCAGTGCCCTCTCCAGCGCTGCGATCTCGGCTTCGTCCCGATCAGGCATCGGCCGCGTCCTCCGGTTCCGCCCCGACGGCATACGCGGCGCGCGCGAAAAGCGACCGCAGAGTCCGGGGCCGGCGCCCATGGTCCTGCGATGCGACGTCGAAAAGCCGGCGCTCGCCCGATGTCCGATCTTCTCTCACCGCGGAGCGCGCGAGCCATCGCGCCGCGTCCGGAACGAGCGCGCCGGCGCTGCCGACGGAGGTATGGCGTGATCCATTCGCGGACCCGACGCGAAACCGGTCATGCGCGATCGCTTCGAGCACCGCCACGTCAGCATAGAGCAGCGGCACCGGTCCGAGCCGGAACTCGGTGCCGAAACAGGCCGGCGCGAAGCGGTCCGTGATCATTTCGCGGTCTCTGGCCTCCGCGAGCGCTTTCGCGTCGTAATATAGGCTCGTGAAAACGCGGCGAAACGGTGGCGCGGCGGCACCGGTTTAACTCACTTCGCATTTGGCCACCACCATGAGGAGATAGGGATGTCGGAGCCGGGGATGTTGCACCTTCCACCGCTGGATCGCCGCAAGGGCTATCCCGCCGTGGACGAGCCGATCCTGCACTGGTACCGGGGCATCTTCGATGTCGCGTATGTGGCGCTGCATCCTTTCGTGCACGTGCCCGGCAAGGATCGCCCGGTCGTGGATCACGGACCCGTCTTCATCAAACGGTGGGAGCTGCCGGCGGACGCGGACATCAAGGGCGTGCTCGCCGCGGCGAGCGCACAGAGCAAGGCGACCGCCGAAGAGCGGCAGCAGCTTTTGAGCGATCTGAAAGCGCGGGGCATCGCCGTGCCGTGGCGCGCGGTCGCGGAACGTGCCGGCCTGGCCGGGCTCGGCGCGTTGAACCGGGCGCTGCTGACGATCACGGCGGCGCTCCGGCCGGAGCTCGAGGACGCGGACGGCGCCGCCCGGCTCGAGGCATTTTGCCAGGGTGCCGGTCTGTTGCTGCCGACCGCCGGCGAGTTCCAAGCGGTCCTGGAGCGGCCGCTCGGCATCATGTTCCAGCGCGCCGGCATCGCAGAGATCGTTCTGGGGGACGAATTCTCCGCGGAAGCGCAGCCGGCGGCGGCGTCGCGCCTCTTGGAGGCGGAGCCGCTTGCCTGGACCGCCGACATCAATTTTACCATCAGGAACATCTATGCGGCGGATCTGAGCGTTCTCGCGACGATCGATTGGGACAGTTTCTTCATGCTGATCTGCGGCACCCGTGAGCGCCTTGCCGCCGTCGGACTGGACGCGCTGTTTGACGGCTTCTGGTGCGACGCCACAACGCGCCACGACTGGTGGAAATAAGGGGAAAGTGAACGGCGTGGATGACCTTATCACGGAGCTTCCGCTCACTTGGCAGCACGCGGCCAGCATCGCCTGTCAGATCAAGTCTCGGCTGTTGATCTTTGCATTAGCTTGAATTTAGTCTGAAAGTCGCCTTTCGCCGCTCTACCTCAGCCGGCTGCGCCGGAACCGGGCGGGCTTTGCGCATGGCAAGGTGTTCATCGAGGGGCTCGTGAAGACCGGAATGAGGGCGGCGCGCCGGCCTGCGCCGGAGGGGGTGGCGGGAAAGTTCCGGAAAACTTCGGAAACCTCGAACAATGGCGGCGGCAAGCGTGGCCTGGCAAGATTGCGGTCGGCCGGGGGCGGGACCGCCCGGCCGGCGGCCGCCCCGGCCGCAATCCGGGAGGAGGGAGCGATGAAGGTGAAGACCAGCGTGAGGGCGGGATTGATCATGGTCACGATGTAGCTGACCAAGGAGGGGAGGCACAGGCCGGGCGGCCGCAGCGATCCCAAAGACCGCGGCGGCCGCCCCGCGACCGGGGGAGGCAGCGTGAAAGCGGATGGCTTGCCACGGTGAACGGATGAGGCGCGGCGTCGAAGCCGGGGCCGGGGAACCTGTCGCGAGCAGCCTGCGCGCCGTGCTGCTCGCCGACATTGCCGGCTACAGCCGGCTCATGGGGCAAGACGAGCCCGGAACGCACCGGCGCGTGACCGCGATCTTGCGCGAGATCGTCGCGCCCGCGGTTCGCGAGCACCGCGGGCGCTTGATCCGCTTGCTCGGCGACAGTGTTCTGGCCGACTTCGCCAGCGCCGCCGATGCGGTGCAATGCGCGATCGCCATTCAGCGCGGCACGGATGAGCGCAATGCCGCGCTCGCCAAAGACCAGCGCATCCGGTTCCGGATCGGCGTAAATGCCGGCGAGGCGATCGTCGAGGAGAACGATATTTTCGGCGAATGCGTCAACATCGCCGCCCGCCTCGAAGCCCTGGCCGAACCCGGCGAGATATTCGTTTCTGGCGCCGTCTATGAGCAGGTCCGCGACCGCCTCGGCGTCCGCTTCGATCGCCTCGGCGCGCAGGCGGTCAAGAACATTCGTCACCCCGTCAGAATTTACGCGGTGCGCTTCCGGGGCCGCGGAACGCGCCGATGGCGCTGGCTTGTTCGCCGCCGGCGCGTCCGCATTGCGCTCGCCGCGCTCGGCCTTGCCGCCGGCATTGCGGCGGCGGTCTTTGTCGAGCCGTGGCGCGGCGAGGAAAGCCGGGGCCTGTCTCAGCCACCCTCCGTCGCTGTCCTACCCTTCGCGAACCTGAGCGGCCCCGGTCAGGGCTACATTTGTGACGGGCTGACCGAGGACATCCTTGATGCCCTGGCAAAGCTGCCGGGGCTCGTCGTCATCGCCCACAAATCGAGCGCGGTCTATGGAGGGAAAGCGGCCCCGGTCGGCGCGGTGGCGCGCGCGTTGGGCGCGCGATATATCCTCGCAGGCGCCGTCCAGCGCAGCGGCGATGCGCTCAGGATCACGGCCCAGCTTGTCGATTCCGCGACCGGCCATCCGCTGTGGTCGGAAAAATACGATCGCAAGCTCAGCGACCTCTTCGCCGTCGAGGACGAGCTCACCTTCAAGATCGCTACGGCGCTCCAGGTCACCCTGACCGAGGGCGAGAAGGCGCGCCTCGCGGCCGGATCGACCAAGGACCTCGAGGCCTGGGAATACTATGTCGAGGCCGAGGGCGCCGCCGCGGACGCGACGAAGGCCGGGAACGAAAAGGCGCGCGGCCTGCTCGAGAAGGCCGTCAAAGCCGATCCGCACTTTGCGGCGGCGTGGAGCATGCTCGCCTTCACCTATTTCGCCGACGCCGATTTCGGCTGGGTCGCCGATATCGGCCGTGCGGCCGAACAGGCGCGCGGCTTGGCGCTGCACGCCGAGGACATCGCGCCCGACTATCCCGGCCCGCATCTGCTGCTTGCCCGGCTCGATGTCCGGGATCCGGAGCAACGGAATGCGGCGCTCGCCGAAGCGCAGAAAGCGGTGCGTCTCGCGCCGGGCGATGCTGCAGCACATTGGACTTTGGGTGTCGTTCTTTACGCATTGAAGCGTTACGGGGAGGCCGCCGCCGAGGTGGGCACCGCCGAACGCCTCCAGCCGCGCTACGACGAGTCTTATCCCGGCCTGCTCGCGCTCATTCTCGATGGCGAGGGACAGATCAAGGCCGCGATCGCCGAAGCGCAAAGGGCGGTCGCACGCGCCCCCGACCATGCGCTCGCGTATTTTTACCTCGCCCGCGTTCTCTACGACGCCGGCCGTTACGAGGCCGCCATAGCGGCGCTCGTCTCAACCCTCCGGTACGACCCGCAAAGCTCGCCCCAGTATTTTACGCTCCTCGCCGCCGCTTACGACCATCTCGGCGAACCCGACCGTGCGCTCGGCGTGCTCGGGGGCGCGGTCGAGCGCTGGCCGAACGATCTCTCCGTCCGGCTCTGGCTCGCGATTTCCTACGGGCTCGCCGGCCGTATTCGGGAAGCCAGATCGGCGATGTCGATCGTGCGCCGGATCAGTCCGCAGTTGCGGTTGCGCGAGGCGCGCGAAGATGTGACGCTGGGCAGGGACCCGCAGTTCCGGAAGCGCGCCGTCGCGATCGAGCGGGCGGCGGGCCTCGATTGATTGACGCAGGGCGCAAAAGGGAGGGAATGGAAGCGAGCGCTGCCGATCAGCGGCTTCGGACTCTCCGCCGGCATTTCCTGTTTCGCGAGCTCGGCGAAGCCGAGTTGCGCGAACTTCTCCGCTGCTGTCGCATCGAGACCTTCGCGCCCCGGCAGACCATCTTTCTCAAAGGAATGCCGGGCGATTCGATGATCGCGATCCTGCGCGGCGAGGTGCGCATATCGCTCACAGGTGTCGATGGCCACGAGATCACGCTCGCCGTGCTCGGCGAAGGGGACATCCTTGGCGAAATTGCCGTTCTCGACGGCCGCGAACGGACCGCGGATGCGACGGCGCTCTGCGCGTGCGAGGCGCTGGTCGTCGAGCGCAGCCGGTTCCTCGCCTTCATCGAGAGCCGACCGCTTATCGCGCAACGCCTTCTCGCCGCGCTTTGCCAAAAGCTGCGCCGCACGACCGATCAGGTCGAAGAACTCTCGCTCCTCGACTTGGCAGGCCGCCTGGCGCGGCGGCTCGCCGCGCTCGCGCGCATACACGGCCACAAAGGGGCGCGCGGTATCCGCATCGCCGCCAGCTTCACCCAGCGCGATCTCGCGGCCATGCTGGGGGCAAGCCGCGAGGCGGTGAACAAACAGCTGATGCAGTGGCGACGCCAAGGGGTCATCGAGCTCGCGCGCGGCGCGATCGTCGTTCTGGATCCGGCGCGGCTTGCCGCGATCGCCGCGGACGCTCCTGAGGCGCGCCGCGGGGAATAGTCCCAAACCGGGGATGCCAAGCGGAGGGCGGGTCACAAAGATGGGGCGGCTGCGGCTCGACGTGTGATGCAGTTCATCTCGGAAGCCACGGCGGCGGTGGCAAATCTTTTGCCAAGCCTGGAGGGTGGCGTTTCCCCTCCGGCTCAAAGAGGCGAACGATGAAGACCAGGATCAAGGCAGGAGGCGACGGCTAGCGCCGCCCGCATGTGCGGTTTGCGCCGCCAACGGCGTGGAGGCCGGGGGCCACGGCAGTTTCGGCGGCGCATTTGCGTTAGCCGGCACGAAACCTCCTTGGAGAAGTTGAGTCATGGCGATCGGTACTCGCGTGTTCAGCGCAATCGCGCTTGCGGCATTCGCCGTTACGGGCCTCGTTCCGGCCGCGGCGGGGCGAGAGCTGGACTACCGCCTGCCGCGCGACTGGCGGCACGAGGCGCGAAATGGACAGCATATTTTCCTTGCGCCAGGCGCAGGCGGCCGCGAAGGCTTGTCGACCACCCCCTTGGGTACGCCGGGGTTCGGGCCGCAGCAGCTCTTGGACAATATCCTCGGTCAATACCGTCGGCAGCATCCCGATTTCCGCCTCGTCGCCGCCTGTCCGACCGGTGAGGGGCTGGCGATGGCGGTGGTGGAATTTACCGGACCCTCAGGGCTGCTGGAGGAACGCCTCATCGTCATGACCGGATCGAGCGGCGCGACGCTGATCAATTTCTGGGCGCCGCCCGAGATCTTCGCCCAGGAATCCGAGCGGGTCGGCGCCGGGAGGGAGCCGTGCGGCGGCAACGGCGCCGCGGCGCCCTCGACGCCCGTAGTGCCGGGAGCCCAGGCCGGGCCACCACCGGCCGCGCCGCCCCCCGCTGACGCGACGGCCTCCTATACGCCACACATCCCCGATGACTGGCGTCCGCAATACCGCGGTGGGCGGATCATCCTTCTGGCGCCCCAAGGCCATGAGGGATTCTCCTCCATCCCGCTCGGCCGGCCGCCAGGCGGCCCCGCCGATATCCTCAATGCCATCCTCGGCCAGTATCGCACGCAGCATCCGGATTTCCGGTTGCTCATGAACTGCGGCGCGAATCAGGCCGCAGCGGCGGCTGTGGTGGAGTTCACCGCGCCGTCGGGACCCTTGCGCGAGCGGCTTGCGGTCGTGACCGGGGCGGACGGCGCGAAGCTCCTCAACTTCTGGGCGCCGCCCGAAGTGTTCGACCGGGAGACCGCGCGCCTGGGCGGGCAGGGCCAATGCGCCGGCGGCACTGCGGCGCGGCAGGCGGACATGTCGACGGCGCCCAACTTGCAGACGAACCCGGCGAGCCCACCGCCGGCCGGTCCCGCATCGACCATGCGGATGGCCGTCAACATCCCGCCCGATTGGCGGCGCGAGGAGTGGCGCGGACAGCTTGTGTTCCGGTCGCCATCCCCAAACGAATGGTTCGCAATTATCCGGTTGGGCCGGCAGCCGGGCAGCGCCGAGAACATCCTCATGAACTTCCTTGACCAAGCCAGACAACACTCGGCTGATTTCAAGCTGCTGAAGACCTGCAGCCCAAGCCCAGCCACAGCAACCGCGCTGCTGGAATACACCTCGCCATTCGGCTATGTGCGCTCGCGCATCACTGTGGTGACCGGAGCGGAGGGCGCCAAAGGGTTCAACTTCTCCGCCCCACCGGCGATCTTCGAGAAGGAGGCCGCGCGCCTGGGTAGTGCGGACCCGTGCGCCGGCGGCACCGAGCTCCGCCAGGGCGGTGGGGCGCCGTCGTCGTCCGCGCCGGAACTGGCCGAAGTGACGCCGGATGTCACGCTGAACCGGATCGCGCTGACCAATCTCGGCTATCAATTCGCGCTTCCGGCCGGCTGGGTGACGACGCGGCCCATCGGCTTCTCGATCGCCGCGATGCCGGCCGGGGGCACAACCCCGATGGCTTATTTCATCGTCGGCGTGTCGGTGTCGGATCTCGACTTCAACGCAATCCTGACCGGCTGTACCCGCGCCTTCGCGCGCAACCCTTTCATGGCCCCGAACATCGTCACCTGCATGATCCGCGCCGGCCAGGCGCAGATCGCCGATTCGCAGTACCAATGGTCGCCGCAACAGGCCATTCTGAAAATTCTGCAAATATGGCGCGGGGCGGCGCCCGCTCAGATCATCGGTCAGCCCGAGTTTCGCAAAGTCTCGCCGCGCGAGGTGCTCTACCGCTTCGCCCTTACGAGGAATGGGAGGAACTTCGTGCAGTGGGGCCACGCCGTCATGAGCTATCTCGTCAACCCGCTGCTCCGCCGGGGTCCCGGCGCGCCGCCCGGGGTGACGAGTCTTTTGTTCGCAACGGGCTGCGAAGCCCCGCGGGAGGAGGCTGCAGATCCCAGGCTCGTGGCGATGTGTAGCGCGATCGGACACTCGTTCCGTCCGGGACCGGACCTAGTACCGCGCCTCCTCTATGCGCTCGCGAATTTCTATGGGCAGGAGGTACAGAGCCTCATCCGAATGGGAAAAGTGATCGTGAGGGGTTTCGAGATAAACTCTGCGATGATCAACGATGCGATGACGGCGGTGCGGAACTTACAGTGGCAAACCTTCAACAATTTTCAGGCGTCGAACCTGAAGATTGCCGAGGGCTGGATTAACGCCTATGCCGGCACGCAAGATTTCATCGACCCGGTCAGCGGCAAGGAGCTTAATTTCAAGACGGGCTGGCACAACTACCGCTACGGCTGCCTGTCCGCCGGAGTCGATCCACGCGGCTATTTCAGCGATCAGCTCGATTGCGCCGAGCTTGGCGGCAAGCTGGGTATTGCACTCCACGCCATCTCCCCCGTCGAGTAGCAAGCCCGCAACGGCGTTTTGAAACACCGAAGGAACAGTTCAGCTGTCCCGACAGCCGCGCGGGAGGCAATGGTTACGGGTGGTCCGCGGCCGGCCTCGCGTAGAGAGGTTTTTCCCGGTCAGGTTCTGTCTCAACCGGCTGTGCCCGCCGCTGTCAGCGGGAAGGGGCGTTCAGCCGGCGATGAAGCGGTCGATCTTGCGACAGCGGAACAGCCAGCGCCCGTCCTGCTTGACCATCTCGTCCTCGTAGCCGCCGCCGGAGCCGATCCTGGGGCCGGCGGGGCTGTTCTGCACGACCGTCCAATTCGAACGGACGCGGGCGTGATCGCCCGCAAGCGCGATGATGATATTGGTGACGAGGTGGATGGCGCGCGGCCGCTCCTCGCCCTCACGCGCGCGGATGGCGCGCGCAAGATCGGCGATCGCGGCGCGGCCTTCGGCCTTGCCGAAGGCCGTCTCCCAAATACCGTCCTCGGTGAACAGCGCCGCCATCTCGGCAAAGCGGCCGCCATCGAGGCGAAAGCAGTATTCGGCCAGAACCTCGCGGATCGCATCCTTCTCTTCGAGCGCTGTCGGCATGGCTCTCTCCCGGCATCGGCGCAATCGGGGCAGGATAATAGGCCCCGCAGGCGATCGCGTCTCCGGCGGCTTCACGGCCTTGCCGGGCAAGGTTAAGATCCCGGCCTCCGCAATACCAGCAAGGAGAGGCTGTCCCATGGCGATCACGATGTATCACGGATCGGTGCCGGTCTTCCTGCAGCTCCTCGGCGGCCTCAAGGGCACGCTGCAGAAGGGCGAGGCCCACGCCACCCAGCACAAATTCGACACCGCGGTGCTGCTCAATTGGCGGCTTTATCCCGACATGTTCACGCTTGCCCGTCAGGTGCGGCAGGCCTGTCTGCATGCGCTCGGCGCCGGGACGGTCGCCGGCGTTCCGCTGCCGCAGTTTCCGGAGATCGATAACAGCTTTTCCGAGATGTATTCACGTATCGATAGGACTGTCGATCTGCTGAAAAGCCTCAAGCCCGAACAGCTCGATGGTCGCGAGAACCAGGAAGTCACGATCACCGTGGGCGGGCAGCAGCGCACCTTCCGGGCGCAGAATTATCTCTATCACTTTGCGATGCCGAACTTTTATTTCCACGTGACGACCGCATACGACATCCTGCGCAGCCTTGGCGTCGAGATCGGCAAGCGCGACTTTATGGGACAGATGCCGAGCTAGGCTCGCTGCTCACGCCTCCTCTCTCTTCCGTCCGCGGGGAGGGAGGAGGCGGGGTTTATATCACCCCCTGTTCGCGCAGGGCCGCGATCGCTCCGGCATCGTAGCCCAATTCCTCGAGAATGGCGGCGGTATGCTGGCCCTGCTCCGGGGTCGGGGACAGCGCGTCCGGCTGCGGATGGCGGCTCAGATGGAGCGGCTGCCCGACCGCCTTCAGAGGTCCGAGCCTTGGATGGTCGATCGGTTTGGCGATGCCGAGATGGCGCACCTGCGGATCGGCAAAGGTCTCTTTGATCGTATTGATCGGGCCGCACGGCACTCCAGCCTTGTTCAATATTTCGACCCAGTAGGCGTTCGGCTTCTGCCGAATGATCTGCGCCAGATGCGCGTTGAGCGCCGCGCGGTTGCGGGCGCGCAGCGGCACGGTGGCGAAATCGGGGTCTTCGGCGAGCTCGCGCGCGCCCGCCGCCTCGCAGAAACGGCGCCATAGATTGTCGCCCGAAGCGGCGATGTTGATGTAGCCGTCGGCGGTCGCGAACATGCCGGTGCCGGGCGAGGTCGGATGAAAGTTGCCCTCCTGTTGCGGCACCTCCCCGGCCATCAGGTAGCGCGCCGCCTGGAAGTCGAGCATGAAGATCTGCGCCTCAAGCAGGGAGGTGTGCACCCATTGCCCTTCGCCGGTGCGCTCGCGGTGCAACAGCGCCAGCACGATCCCATAGGCCAGCAGGAGGCCCGCCGCGGTGTCGTTGATGGCGATGCCGACCCGCACCGGGCCCTGCCCGGGCAGGCCGGTAATCGACATCAAGCCGCCCATGCCCTGGGCAATCTGGTCGACGCCGGGCCGTCCGGCGTAAGGCCCGTCCTGACCGAAGCCGGAAATGCTGCCGTAGATGATACGGGGATTGACGCGCCTGACCGCCTCATAATCGACGCCGAGCCGGTATTTGACGTCCGAGCGATAGTTTTCGAGCACCACATCGGCGCGCTCCGCCAGCTGGAAAAAGATCCTGAGCCCCTCGGCGCTCTTCAGGTTCAGCGTCATCGCCCGCTTGTTGCGATGCAGGTTCTGGAAATCGGGCCCGTCGCGGCGGCTGCCGGTGGCGTCGACCTGCGGACCCGGCGCCTCGATCTTGACGACGTCGGCGCCCCAATCGGCAAGCTGGCGCGCCACCGTCGGACCGGCGCGGTGCGCGGTCAGATCGATGACGCGGAAACCGTTGAGCGGCAGCGGCGGCGTGGCCATCACGATGTCTCCTTCTGGGGGCGGGGGATCATGCGCGCTCGCGCCTTGCTCACTCCGCCGCGGCGGCGGCCCGGACGGGGCGCGGGCGCCGCACCAGCAGCAACAGCGACATCGAGCACAGCGCGATGATCATCATCAATTTAAAATCGTCGATATAGGCAACCATCGCCGCCTGGCGCGTCACTTCGGCGTTCAACGCCGCGATCCCGGAAGGCGCGGTCAGGCTGTAGGGCGCCGGCAAAAGCGGCGGCCGGGCCAGCGGATTGTCCGGCCGCAAAGTCTCGACCAGGCGGGAATGGACGATCTGGGTGTTCTGCTCGAGCTGGGCCTCGAACACGGCGATGCCGACGCTGCCGCCGATATTGCGCATCAGGCTGCGCAACGCCGTCCCCTGGGTCAGGATATGGCGCGGCAGGTTCGACAGGGCCAGCGTGTTGATCGGTACGAAAATGCAGCCGATGCCAAAGCCCTGGGTCAGGCCGGAGAGGATGACCGGTTCCACCCCCATATCCAGAGAAAAGCTGGTCATCTGCCATTGCGCCGCCGCGGTCATCGCCAGACCGAGAAGGATCAACAGCCGCGTATCGATGCGGCCGATGAAACGGGCGACGACGAACATCGCGATCATCGTGCCGACGGCGCGCGGCGCGGTGACGAGGCCGGCGGTCATGACCGGGTAATTCATCAGGTTTTGCAGCATTGTCGGCAACAAGGCCAGCGTGCCGTTCAAGATCCCGCCCAAAAAGAACATCAGCACGATGCCGGCCACGAAATTCGGGCTTTTCAGCAGCTCGCGGTTGAGAAAAGAGGGGCCTGCCGCGGTCGCGGTATGGACGAGAAACAGATAGAAGGCGAGGGCCGCGATCGTCGCCTCGATCCAGATCTCGGTTGAACCGAACCAGCCTTTCATCTCGCCGCGATCGAGCAGCATCTGCAACGCGCCGACGGCGATGCTCAACGTAAGGAAGCCAAAAAAGTCAAAAGACTCGCGATGCGCCCGCCGCGTTTCGCGGATGAACAACAGGATGCCGAGGGCGGCGAGAATGCCGACCGGCAGGTTGATATAAAAGATCCAGCGCCAGCTGTAGTTCTGGGTCAGCCAGCCGCCCAGCACCGGCCCGACGACCGGCCCGGCGATCGAGCCGATGCCAAAGATCGCCATGGCTTGGCCGTGGCGCTCGACCGGATAGGTCTGCAGCAGCACCGCCTGCGACAGCGGCACCATGCCGGCGCCGCACACGCCCTGCAGCGCGCGGTAAAGGACGAGCGCCGTCAGGCTGGTCGCGCTGCCGCACAAGGCCGAGGCGAGCGTGAACCCGGCCACCGATAGAAAATAGACGTATTTGATGCCGAAGCGGCCGGCAAGCCAGCCGGTCAGCGGCATCATGATCGCCGCCGCAACGATGTAGGAGGTCAGCACCCATGCGATCTGGGTCTGGCTCGCCGACAGGCTGCCCTCTATGTGCGGCAGCGCGACGTTGGCGATCGTCGTATCGATCCCCTGCATGATCCGCGGCAGCATGATCGAAAACGCGATCGCGCCGCGACCCGGCGCCGGATCCGTCCTCATCCCGGCCGCATCATGCCGGCCCGGCCGCCGGCCCTGCAAAGTCGATCGCGGCGTTCCCTCGGCGAGAGCATCGTTGCCTTGCGCTCCTCGTGCCGGCGACCATCATAGGCACAATCGCGCCCCGGACAGTATCCGAAGGTTGCGCGGCTGGGTTGCGAGCAGCCGGCCGCAAGAGCGTTATCCGTCCCCGGATGTGGCAAGGAAAAGCCGGTTTCCGGTCCTATCGGCGGGCCTGCGAGGGATCGATCCGCACCGCGACGGCGGCACCGGCGATGACCGCGCCGTCATGCCCCTCATCGTCGGAAACGTCGAGACCGCCCTTGACGACCGTAACCGTGACCCGGCCGTGCGGCAGCGCCGCCGCGACCGCCGCGCGGTCGACCTGCTCCGGGCGTTGCACGCCGATCGTGACCGCGATCTCCATCCGCTGCGCCTCAAGGCCGAGCGCGCGCAGGAAGGACAGCGAGCTGTGACGGATCGCGTCCTCGACCGCGCGCACCGCCGCTTTCGTATAGTCGCCGCCGTGCAGATCGGTGCCGCTGCCCAGCTCGAGGATCACGCGGGTTGCCGGCATTATCGCCTCCTTCAGGGGATTTCGAGCCGCACCACCGCGGCGGCATGGGCGAGCACCGTCGCATCGGTGCCGGCCTCGTTCGGGATTTCGAGCCCGCCCTTGACGACCCGCACCGTGCCGGTGCCGTGCGGCAGGACCGCCAGAACCGCCGCGCGATCGACGCGCTCGGGCTCCGGTACGCCGATCGTGACCGCGACCTGCATCGCCTCGGCCGACAGGCCGAGCGCATTGGCGATCGAGAGCGCATTGCGCCATAACGCATCGCGCAGCGCCCGCACCGCCGCCTTCGTGTAATCCCGGCCGCGGATGTCGGTTCCCATTCCGATTTGCAGTACCATGCGTTTGAGCGCCATTGCCGCCTCTGTCGCAGCCTGTCCGCCGTCGCGCCATCATAGTGCCGCCGCGGGGGCGGACGGAATTTTCGCTCCGGCCCGGACGATCATGCGGCCGCCGCCTCGTCCAGAAAGCGCACGATGTGCCGCGCCTTGCGCCCGAGCGCGTCGGCGATCTGATGGCGGCAGCTAGTGCCGTTGGCGGCGAGCAGCGTATCGGGCGGCGTGGCGCGCAGCCGCGGCAGCACGGAAAGCTCGCCGATCTTCAGCGACATCTCGTAATGCTCGGCCTCATAGCCGAAGGCGCCGGCCATGCCGCAGCAGGTGGCGTCGAAAGTTTCGACCGCGAGGTCCGGGATCAGCCGCAGGGTCCGCATTGCGGCGCCCACCGTGTTGAACGCCTTCTGATGACAATGCCCGTGCAACAATGCCCTGCGGCCCGGCATCGGCGCGAGCGGCAAATCGAAACGGCCGGCGGCGCGCTCGCCGTCGACGAACTCCTCGAACAACTGGGCGTGTTCGGCGAGCCCCTTTGCCGCCGCGCCCGGCAGCAGCGCCGGCAGCTCGTCGCGCAGGGTCAACAGGCATGAGGGTTCGAGGCCGACGATCGGCGTGCCGGTATCGAGAACAGGGCCGAGCGCGTCAAGCAGCCGCCGGGCCTCGCGCCGCGCCTCGTCGACGAGGCCGGCGGAGAGAAAGGTGCGGCCGCAGCACAGCGGCCTCTCCCGCGCCGGATCCGGGCATTCGACGCGATAGCCGGCGCGCGTCAGCACACGCACCGCGGCATGCGCATTTTCCGGCTCGAAATAGCGGTTGAAGGTGTCGACAAACAGAACGACGGCGCGCCCGGTTCCCGCGGCGGCCGCGCCGCGATAGGGGCGCGGCGACCATTCGGGCAGGCGGCGGCGGGCGGACAGGCCCAGCACCCGCTCGCCGAGCCAGGCCAGCGGCGGCAACCGGTTGCGCAGATTGAGCAGCGGCGCGATCCGTACCGCCGCCGGCGCATAGCGCGGCAAATAGGCGAACAGCCGCTCGCGCAGGGAAAGACCATGCCGCCGGTGCCAATGGTGCAGAAACTCGATCTTCATCCGCGCCATATCGACGCCGGTCGGGCATTCGCGCCGGCAGCCCTTGCATGAGATGCACAGATCCATCGTCGCGCGCATCCCCGGAGCGACGAGCGCATCCGGTCCGAGTTGGCCGGAGAGGGCAAGGCGCAAGGTGTTGGCGCGCCCGCGCGTCAGGTGCTCTTCATCGCCGGTGGCGCGGAAGGACGGGCACATGGTTCCGGCGTCGCGGGCGCGGCAGGCGCCGTTGTTGTTGCACATCTCGGCGGCGGCGGCAAAACCGCCCCATTCCGACCAGTCGAGGGCCGTCGCGAGAGGCAGATGCCGGTAGCCGGGCGGGAAGCGGAACAGGCTGCGATCGTCCATTTTCGGGGCGCGCACGATCTTGCCAGGGTTGAAAAGCCCGTCCGGATCGAACGCGTCTTTCACCTCTTCGAAGGCGCGGACGAGGCGGCGGCCGAACATCGTTTCATGAAACTCCGAGCGCACCAGGCCGTCGCCGTGCTCTCCCGAATGCGAGCCCTTGTATTCGCGGACCACCGCCAAGGCCTCCTCGGCGATCGCCCGCATCTTCCTGACGTCGAGCTCCTGTTTGAGGTTGAGTACCGGGCGCACATGCAGGCAGCCGACCGAAGCGTGCGCATACCAGGTGCCGTAGGTGCCGTATTTGGCGAAGATGCGGGTCAGCCGGTCGGTGTATTCGGCGAGGTCTTCGAGCCGGACCGCGCAATCCTCGATGAACGAGATCGGCTTGCCGTCGCCCTTCATCGACATCATGATGTTAAGGCCCTGGGCGCGCACCTCCCAAATCTGCTGCTGGAAGGCGGGATCGGTCGCCGCGACGACGCTGCCCGGAAAGCCGAGATCGCCCATCAGCGCGTCGAGCGCCGCCAGCCGCCGCCGGTTCTCGGAGGGATCGTCGCCTGAGAACTCGGTCAGCAGAATGGCCTCGGGCTCGCCCTTGACAAAGCGGCCGACGATCTCCCGAAACATCGCGATGTCGCGCGACAATTCGATCATCGTGCGGTCGACGAGTTCGACCGCCGAAGGGGAGAGCGTGACGATGTGCCGGGTCGCGTCCATCGCGCTGTAAAAGCTCGGGAAGTGGCAGATGCCGAGGACGCGGTCGGCGGGGATCGGCTGCAAATCGAGCTCGATCTCGGTAAAAAAGGCGAGGGTCCCCTCGGAGCCGACGAGCAGTCGGGCCATGTTGTGGCCCTCGTCCGAGATCGTGTCGAGATTGTATCCGCCGACCCGGCGCAACACGCGCGGAAAGCGGCGGGCGATCTCGTCGGCTTCGCGGCGATGAAGTGCGCGCAGCCGGCGGATCAGGTCGCGGTAGCGCTCGGGGCCGACCGTATCGTCGAAATTGCCGGGCACCTCGGCAAAGCGCGCCGCCGTTCCGTCGGCGAGCAGCGCCTCGATCGCGCGCACGTTATGGACCATGGTGCCGTAGCGCAGCGAGCGCGCGCCGCAGCTGTTGTTGGCGGTCATGCCGCCGATCGTGGCGCGGCTGGCCGTCGATGGATCGACCGGGAAAAACAGCCGCTCCTTGCGCAGCAGGCGGTTCAGCGAGTCGAGCACGACACCGGGCTCGACCCGCGCCCGCCGCCGGGCGACATCGACCGCGACGACCCGGTTCAAATATTTGCTGCAATCGATGACAAGGGCGCGCGCGACGGTTTGCCCGCATTGGGACGTGCCGGCGCCGCGCGGCAGGACCGGCACGCCTTCCTCGCGGGCGATTGCGAGCGCCGCCGCGACGTCGTCCCGGCTCTTGGGCACGATGACGCCCACGGGCTCGATCTGGTAGATCGAGGCATCGGTCGCATAGCGGCCGCGGCTGAAGGCGTCGAACAGCACCTCGCCTCGGATCTCGCGCTGCAGGCGCGCCGCAAGAGAGGGGGCGGGGGTGTCGAGAGGCATGGGGTTTCCCGGGAGAGGATCGCAAGAGGGATGGAGGGCGAAGGGACATGCCGTCAACCGCTTTTGTCACGACCTGCATCGGCGCCGTGCCCGATGCGGTCGCGCCCGACGGTTCGCAGGTCCATATCCTAGCCCAGGGCGTGCGCGGCGGGCTCGCCTTGTTCGTGTTGCCGGCCTATGCCGTCTCCAAGGCGGTCGCCCATCGCAGCGTCGAGGAGGTCTGGTACTTCACGGCCGGGCGCGGTCGCATGTGGCGCAAGCTCGGGGATAGGGAGGAGATCGTCGCGGTCGCGGCCGGCGTCTCGCTGGTGCTTGCGGCCGGCACGCATTTCCAGTTCCGCTGCGACGGGGCGGAGCCGCTCGTCGCGGTCGGCGCGACGATGCCGCCCTGGCCGGGCGAGCAGGAGGCTTATTTCGTGGAGGGAAAGTGGGCGGCGACGGTTTGAAGCCGCCCGCCGATGTGCGTCTGCGCGGCTTTGCCGAGCGGGTTGCGGTGGCCGCGGCACTGCAATGGATCGACGCGAGGGCGCGGCGGCTGGCGGCGGAAGAGGTCGATATCGGCGCGGCAGCGGGGCGGGTCCTGGCCGCTCCGCTCGCCGCTCCGGCGGATGTCCCGCCGGCGGAGTGCGCGGCGCGCGACGGCTTTGCCGTGCGCGCCGCCGACACCCTCGGCGGCAGCGATTACGATCCCGCCGTGCTCACACTGGCCGAGGCGGGAGATCCGCTCGCACCGGGCAGCGCCGCCCCGCTCGTCGCGGGTGCGGCGGTGCCGCCGGGCGCCGATGCCGTACTGCCGTTCGAACAGGGACAGACCAAGGGAAGGCGCGTCGAGATCTTCGCACCGGTCGCGGCGGGGGCCGGCATCGTGCGCCGGGCGCAGCAGGCCCGCGCCGGCGCCGTGCTGCTCGATCAGGGACACGTCCTGCAGCCGAAGGATATCGGCCTATTGATCGCGCTCGGGGTCGAGCGGGTCAGGGTCGTGCGCCGGCCGCGGGTCGCTCTGGTCGTCGCCGCTCCAAAAGCAGCCGTCGGCCCGGCCCGCGACGCCAACGAACCGATGCTGCAAAGGCTGATCGCGCGCGACGGCGGCATGGTCGCGGCGCTTGCGGCCGGCGTTGCCGAGCAGGCGGCGATAGCCGCAGGCATGGCCGCGCCGGAGGCCGATCTGATCCTCGTTGCCGGCCGCAGCGGAACCGGCGGCGACGACGTCGCGCCGGCCGCGCTCGCCGAGCGCGGCCGACTGGCGATCCATGGGATTGCGCTGCGGCCGGGCGGCTCGACGGGCATCGGAGAGATCCGCGGCGTGCCGGTGATCCTGTTGCCGGGCGAGCCGCTCGCCTGTCTGTGCGCCTATGAGATGTTCGCCGGCCGGCTGCTCCGGCTGTGCGGCGGACGCGATCCGGACTTGCCGCACCGGCGCTGCGAAGGCGAACTGCAGGGCAAGATCGTCTCAACGATCGGCTTTGTCGAGGTGTGGCAGGTGCAGCTCAGCGGAAGGATCGCCAAGCCTCTGGCGGCCCCGGAGGAGGGCGGGCTTGCCGCCGCCCTGCGCGCCAACGGTTTTGTCATCGTGCCGGCCGCACTCGAAGGCTGGGCGCCGGGCGCCCGCGTGCGCGTTTACCTCTACGGCAAGGAGGCGGAAGCGTGAACGACAGCCTCAAGGCGGCGCTCGCAAGGGCGGCGCGGCAGCAGCAGTTTCTCGAAGTACTCGACCGCGATCAGGCGGAGAGCCGGTTTCGCCGCCCTCTGCGGCTCGCGCCGCTCGGTGAGGAGACGGTTCCGCTCGCCGCCGCGCTCGGCCGCGTCCTCGCGCGGGACGTCGTGGCCGGAACCGACGTGCCCGGCTTCGACCGGGCGAGCGTCGACGGGTTCGCGGTGCGGGCCGCCGACACCGCCGGCGCCTCCGAGGAAGCGCCGCGACTGTTGCGGCTGAACGGCGAGATCCTGACCCCGGGCAGCGAGCCCCGCATCGCCGTCGCTCCCGGAACGGCGAGCGTCATCGCGACCGGCGGTATGGTGCCGCGCGGCGCCGACGCCGTCGTCATGGTCGAACACACCGAAACGCGTGAACGCGCAGAGGGGCTTTTTGTCGAAATCCGCCGCGCCGCCGCACCGGGCCAGTTCATCCAGCCGGCCGGCTCCGACATCGCGCGCGGCGAGAGCGTGCTCTACGCCGGCCAGATCCTGACCTCGCGCGAGATCGGCGCCCTGGCGGCGATCGGCCAGGCCACGGTTGCGGTGTGGAAGAAACCGGAAGTCGCGATCTTCTCGACCGGCGACGAACTCGTCGCCCCCGGCGCGGCGCTGCAGCCCGGCCGCATCTACGATTCGAACGGCGCGATCCTCGCCGCCGCGGTTGCGGAGGCGGGCGGCATCCCGGTGCCGCTCGGCATCGCGCGCGACGACGAGGAGGCGATCTCCGCTCTCCTCGAGCGGGCGCTGGCCTATGATCTCGTGCTGCTGTCGGGCGGCACCTCGAAAGGGGCCGGCGACATCGCTTACCAAGTTGTCAAGAGCCGTCTCGATCCGCCGGGCATCCTTGTCCACGGCGTCGCCCTCAAACCCGGCAAGCCGATCTGCCTTGCCGTCTCGGGCGACAAGCCGGTCGTGATCCTGCCCGGTTTCCCGACCTCGGCGATTTTCACCTTTCACGAATTCGTCGCGCCGGTCATCGCCGCTCTCGCCGGCCATCCGCCGCGGCGGCGCGAGAGCCTGCGCGCGCGCCTTGCGACCCGCGTTTCCTCGGAACGCGGGCGCACCGAATACGTCATGGTCTCGCTCGTCGGCGACGAGCACGGCGCGCCGGCCGCCTATCCGACCGCCAAGGGATCGGGAGCGGTCACCGCCTTCGGCCAGGCCGACGGCTTCTTCCGGGTGGCGCCGCATGCCGAAATCGTTCCGGCGGGCAGCGAGGTCGCGGTGACATTGATCGGGGCCGGGCACCGGCTCGCCGACCTCGTCGTGATCGGCAGCCAGTGCGTCGGCCTCGACATGCTGTTGGGGCGCCTGATCCGCGAAGGGTTCGCGGTCAAGGCGCTGGCGGTCGGCAGCACAGGCGGCCTTGCGGCGGCGAAGCGGGCCGAATGCGACATTGCCGGCATCCATTTGATGGATCCGGAAACCGGCGAATACAACCGGCCATTCCTCGACGAGGGATTGGTGCTGATCCCCGGCTATCGCCGGCTGCAGGGGATCGTCTTCCGCCGCGGCGATCGGCGCTTCGAGGAGCGCCCGGCGGAAGCGGCGATCGCGGCGGCCGCGGCCGATCCGGATTGCCTGATGATCAACCGCAACAGCGGCAGCGGTACGCGCATCCTGATCGATCGCCTGCTGGCAGGCAGGCGCCCCCCGGGATACGCCCATCAGACCAGATCGCACAACGCCGTCGCGCTGGCGGTCGCCCAGCGGCGCGCCGATTGGGGCGTTGCGATCGAAACGGTGGCGCGCCAGTACGGGCTCGGATTTCTGCCGCTGCAACCCGAACATTACGACTTTGTCGTGCCGAAGACGCGCCTGTCGCGCGATCCGGTGCGCCGCTTCATCGCCTTGTTGGCGGAGCCCTCGGTGCGCGCGCGGCTTGTCGAACTGGGCTTCGAGCCGGCGGCAACGGCCGCCGATCCCGACGCGATCCCATAAAGGGTTTCACCGGTCGCGGTTCTCGCGGCGAGAGGATCGCGCCTGTCGCGCCGTCCGGCTTCAGGTCAGGTCGTAGGCGCGCTCGCCATGCGTTGCCAGGTCAAGCCCGTCGCTTTCCTCTTCACGGCTGACGCGCACGCCGACGAGCATGTCGGCAAGCCGAACGATGACATAGGTCGCGGCGGCCGACCACAGCGCCGCCGCCGCGACCGCCGCCGCCTGGGCGGCGAGCTGGCGCGCGAGATCCATGCCGCGCGCGTAACCGCCGCCGCCGAGCGCCGGCGCCGCAAACACGGCGACGAGCAGCGAGCCGGCCATGCCGCCGACGCCGTGCACCGCAAAGACGTCGAGCGAGTCGTCGATGCGCAGCCGGTGTTTGACCAAGGCGGTGGCAAAAAAACACATAACCCCGCCGGCGATGCCGATCGCCACCGCGCCGGCCGCGCCGACAAAGCCCGAGGCCGGCGTAATCGTCGCAAGACCTGCGACGCAGCCGGTAGCGATGCCGACCGAGGTCGATTTGCCAAAACGCAGCCGCTCGGCCACTATCCAGGTAAGCCCGGCCGCCGCCGCGGCGAGCTGGGTCGCGAGGATCGCCCCGGCCGCCGTCGCGTCGGCGGCGAGCGCGCTGCCTCCGTTGAAGCCGAACCATCCGACCCACAACATGCCGGCGCCGGCCATCGTCAGCCCGGGGCTGTGCGGCGGGTCGAGCCGGTGCGGAAACCCTTCGCGCGCGCCGGCGAGGATCGCCGCGACCAGCGCCGCGACGCCCGCCGTCGTATGGACGACGATGCCGCCGGCGAAATCGACCGCGCCCGCGGCGGCCGCCCAGCCGCCGCCCCACACCCAGTGCGCGACCGGCAGATAAACGAGCAGCAGCCAAGCGGCGGCAAAGACGAGGACGAAACCGAAGCGGACGCGCTCGACAAAGGCGCCGACAATCAGCGCCGGCGTGATCACCGCAAAAGTCATCTGAAAGAGCGCATAAGCGGCTTCGGGCAGCCCGTTCGCGACGATCCTGCCGTCCGCCCCGGCGAGAAAGACCCGGGCAAACGAGCCGATCAGCGCATTACCGCGGCCGAGAGCGAGGCTGTAGCCGAACGATACCCACAGGATCGAGACGATGCAGCCGATGACAAAACAGTGCATCAGCACCGACAGCAGGTTCCGCGCCCGCACCAGCCCGCCATAGAACAGCGCCAGGCCGGGCAATGTCATGAACAGCACGAGGGCCGAGGCGGCGAGAACCCAGGCCGTGTTGCCGCTGTCGAGCCGGCCCGGAGTGGCGGCTTCGGCGTTGCCGGAAAGGAGCACTGCGGCGAGCATCGCCGGATAGAAGATGTGCGGCTGCCGCCGCGCGCGCTCCAACAGCCTGGACAGCATTCCTCTCTCCAATGATCGGCAATACCCGGGCGAGCCGGCGCCGGCGGGCGCGTATACTGGCGGACCGGACGGGCCGGCACAATCGGCGCGGCGTCGCAACGCAGCCCGGACCTGACCGCCGGTTGCCGACCCTCCGAGGCCGCGGCGGCGCATGCAAAAGCCGACCCCGCGAGGGAGGCGGCCGGGAGAATTCGTCGCGGCCCGGCCCGCGGTGATCCGGCTTGCCCGACGTCGACCGCCCCGCCACACTGGCGGCCGTGCATCAGGAGCCCGCCCGCATGAAGAACGCACCTGCCCATACCGGCCGGCATTTTCTCCAGATCCCGGGTCCGACCAACGTGCCCGACCGCGTGCTGCGGGCGATCGCAATGCCGACCATCGATCATCGCGGGCCGGAATTCGCCGAGCTCGGCCGCGAGATCGTCGCCCAGATGAAGCGGGTCTTCCAGACCGAGGAAACGGTCGTCGTCTATCCCTCCTCCGGCACCGGCGCCTGGGAAGCCGCGCTCAGCAATACATTGTCGCCCGGCGATCGGGTGCTGATGTTCGAGACCGGGCATTTCGCCAGCCTCTGGCGACAGATGGCGGTACGGCTCGGGCTCGACGTCGACTTCGTGCCGGGCGACTGGCGGCATGGGGTCGATCCGGCGAGGGTCGAGGAAAAGCTGGCCGGCGATCGCCAGCATCGGATCAAGGCGGTCTGCGTCGTCCACAACGAGACCTCGACCGGCGTGGCAAGCCGCATCCCGGAGATCCGCGCGGCGATCGACCGGGCGCGGCACCCGGCGCTGTTCATCGTCGATACGATCTCTTCCCTCGCCGCGATCGAGTATCGCCACGACGCATGGGGGGTTGATGTCAGCGTCGCCGGCTCGCAAAAGGGGTTGATGCTGCCGCCCGGCCTCGGCTTCAACGCGGTGTCGAAAAAGGCGCTCGTCGCGGCGCGGACGGCGCGGATGCCGCGCTGCTATTTTGATTGGGAGGCGATGAGCGAGACCGGCAACACCGGCTTTTTTCCCTATACGCCGGCGACAAACCTGCTGTTCGGATTGCGCGAGGCCCTAAAGATGCTGCTCGAGGAGGAGGGCCTCGCCGCGGTATTCCGGCGCCATGCCCGCCATGCCGAGGCGACGCGGCGCGCGGTTGCGGCGTGGGGGCTCGAGATCCTATGCGCCGATCCGCGCGAGTATTCGAACTCGCTGACCGCGGTGGTCGTCCCCGCAGGCTGCGACGCCGACCGGCTGCGCGAGGTTATCCTCGCGGCCTACGACATGTCGCTCGGCACCGGGCTCGGGCGGCTCAAAGGCAGGGTGTTCCGCATCGGCCATCTCGGCCATTTCAACGATCTGATGCTGTGCGGAACCCTGGCCGGGATCGAAATGGGGCTTGCCCGCGCCGGCATCCCGCACCACAAGGGCGGCCTCGTCGCCGCCCTTGACTATCTCGCCGCGCCGGCTCCCGACACGCCGGCGGCGGGATAGTCCGCAAGCGGCGAGCGCCGCCGCTCAGCAGCCGGCGGAGCCGGTCCCGCTCCCGACCAGCGTCAGGCGAGGCCGGAAATAGTCCAGAACATCGGCGAGAGTGGAGGCGGTGCGCAGCCTCTGTCGTCCGCGCAGCACCATGAATTGCGGCGGGCGCGACCCCGATCCGGCGATCTTCACGATGTGGTAGGCGGCGGCGGCGTAGCTGTGGCGAAATACCGAGAACAGCGCCATGCCCTCGCGGTGGTCGATCGCGTAGTCACGCCATACCGCCCGCGCCACCTGCCGACTGTAAAGCGCCAACAACTGGTTCAGCTCGGAACGGTTGAAACAGACGGTGCGATGGCGCCTCCGATGGTCGCCGAAGGCCAGCACCGTCGCGTTCTTCAGGCTCGTCATCATGATCCGTGACTGATTGTCGCCCGCCCCAGTGTCGATGATTTCACCGACGCCGTCCAGCGCTCTCGGCCGATCCCGGAGATGCCGCGCGATTTGCGTCGATTCCGGCAAGGCGATATGGTAGCCGTGCTGGCATGACGGATAGCGGGGCCCCTTGAGCGACATCTTTCGCGAAATCGACGAAGAACTTCGCCGAGACAATCTGCTAAAGCTTCTGTCCCGCTATTGGCCCTACCTTGCCGGGATCGTCGTGGCGGCTTTGGCGATTGCTGGCGGAATTGCTGGCTGGCGGCAGCATCAGCTATCGCTGCGCCAGGATCAATCGACCCGATACGCGGCGGCGCTCGCGCTCGCCGCCCAGGGCAAGGATGCCGAGGCCGTCAAGCTGCTCGGCGCGCTCGCCCGGGGCGGCGGCGGTTATGCCGAGCTGGCCGGCTTCGAAGAGGCGGCTGTGCTGGCGAAATCGGGTCATCACAAGCAGGCGATCGCCGTCTATAGCCGCATCGCCGCCACGAACCCGCATCCCCTCTTTCGCGATTTGGCGGTGCTGCTCTCGGCGATGCAGCAGCTGCGGCAGGATGCTGCCCAAACGGTCATAGACAAGCTGAAGCCCCTGATCGCGCCCGGCAACCCCTGGCGGCCGAGCGCCCTCGAGCTGACCGCCCTGGCCGAGCTCGAAGCGGGCGACAAGAGCGGCGCGCGCGGGCTCTACAAAGAGCTGTCCGTCGATCCCGCGGCGCCGCCCGGCCTGCGCGCCCGAGCCGCCGAGATGGTGTCGTCGCTTACTCCCTGAGCACCGCCGGAATCCTGTCGCCATGACCCGCCGCCCTATCGCCGCGCTGCTCGCATTGCCGTTGCTGTTGTCGGCCTGCAGCCTGTTCGGAGGCAGCCATAAAGAACCGTTGCCCGGAGAGCGGATCTCGGTTCTCAGCTTTGATCGTCGGCTTGCAGTCGATCCCAAACTCGCCGACATCGCGATCACATTGCCGCCGGCGGTGCAAAACCCGGATTGGCCCGAGGCCGGGGGCGATCCGAGCCATGCGATCGGCCGTCCGGCTTTGCCGGACAGGCTCGCCCAGCTCTGGCAGACAAGCGTCGGAGAGGGCTCCTCCGACAGCACCCGCATCCTGGCCCAGCCGGTCGTCGCAAACGGGCGGGTCTATGCGATGGATGGCGGCGCGCAGGTCGGCGCCTATGACGCCGCCACCGGCAAGCCGCTCTGGCGCGTCAACCTGAAACCGAAGGGGGAGCGCGGCCGCTCCTTTGGCGGCGGTGTGGCCGTATGGGGCGGGCACCTTTATGCGGCAACCGGCTATGCCGAAGTTCTGGAACTCGACGCGGCAACCGGGAAGGTGTTGTGGCGCAAGAACATTTCCGCACCGGCTCGGGCCGAGCCGACGGTCGCGGGCGGGCGGGTCTTCGTCGTGACCGTCGATAACGAGCTCGAGACCCTGTCGGCTCAGGATGGTCACGAACTGTGGACGCATAACGGCATTCCGGAGACCGCCGCTCTGATCGGGGGCGCCAGCCCGGCGGTTGCCGGCGAGGTCGTCGTGGTGGCCTATTCATCGGGAGAGCTGTATGCGCTCGCGGTCGAGAACGGGCGGGTGCTATGGACCGACAGTCTCGCCGTTCCCCGTACCGTCAATGCGCTTGCCGCGCTCGCCGATATCCGCGGCCGGCCGGTCATCGACCGCGACCGGGTGTTCGCGATCGGGCATAGCGGTCGCATGGCGGCGATCGATCTGCGCACCGGCGAAGAGGCCTGGGAACAGGATATTGGCGGCCTGCACGGTCCCTGGGTCGTCGGCGATTACGTCTATGCGCTGAGCAACGACAACGAGCTCGTCTGCCTGACGCGCAACGAGGGCAAGGTGCGCTGGCTGCGCCAGTTGCCGAGCTGGCGCAACGAAAAGGACAAGTCGGGTCCGATCGAATGGAGCGGTCCGGTGCTCGGCGGCAACCGGCTGATCGTTCTCTCTTCGAACGGTGAGGCGATGTTCGTCTCGCCCTATACCGGAAAACCGCTCGGCGGCATGCGGCTGTCGGGCCCCGCCTATGTCGAGCCGGCAATCGCCGGCAATACGCTCTATGTCCTGACCGACGACGGCAATCTGACGGCCTATCGCTAGGGGTGGCGGGCCGCGCCCCGGCGCCCCGGGCGCCGATGTCCCGTTTCCGACCCGGCGGAGGGGCTCGCGTCGGGAGAGAAGGCCGTTTGCTCCCGCGAACCTGCAACCCCAATTCTTTATCCGCCTCTCGCAACCCAGCCCGCGCGCCGCGGGCAGCAAGAGCGGCGGCATCCGCAGGCTGTCAGCGTCGGAATGAGCTTTACCGTTGCCATCCTCGGTCGTCCGAACGTCGGCAAGTCGACATTGTTCAACCGGCTTGTCGGCCGCCGCCTCGCGCTCGTCGACGACACCCCGGGGCTGACCCGCGACCGCCGCGAAGGCAGGGCCCGCATCGCCGATCTCGAATTCCGGGTGTTCGACACGGCCGGGCTCGAAGAGGCGGCCCCCGCCGCGCTGGCCGGTCGGATGCAGGCGCATACCGGCCGCGCGCTGGCCGAGGCCGAGGTGGCGCTGCTGGTCATCGACGCCCGCGAAGGGGTGACCGAAGCCGACCGGCATTTCGCCCGCTGGCTGCGCAAGAGCGGCAAGCCGGTCGTGCTCGTCGCCAACAAGGCCGAGGGGCGCGCGGCGCTGGCCGGCGTCGCAGAGGCCTACCGGCTTGGCCTCGGCGAGCCGGTCGCGATCTCGGCGGAGCAGGGGGAAGGGCTCGCGGAGCTTTACGAGCGGCTCCTGCCTTTTGCCCGTCAGACGCCTGCGAGGATGCCGGAACCGGCCGGTGACAAGCCGCTCCGGATCGCGATCGCCGGCCGCCCGAATGTCGGCAAGTCCACCCTCGTCAACCGGCTTCTCGGCGAAGAGCGCGTGCTGACCGGCCCCGAGGCCGGCATCACGCGCGATGCCATTGCGGTCGATTGGATCTGGCGGGACCGACCGATACGGCTCATCGACACCGCCGGGCTTCGCCGCAGGCCGCGGATCGAGGAAAAGCCGGAAAAGCTGGCGGTCGCCGATGCACTGCGGGCGATCCGCTTTGCCGAAATCGTGGTGCTGCTGTGCGATGCGCTGCAGGCGCTCGAGCGCCAGGATCTGGCGATTGCCCGGCTGATTGCCGAAGAAGGGCGCGCGGCGGTGCTGGCGGCCAACAAATGGGATAAGGTGGTCGATCGCACGGCGGTGCTGGCGCGATTGCGCGAGCAGGCGGCAACCTCGTTGCCTCAGCTCCAGGGTCTGGCGATCGTCCCGGTTTCGGCGCTGACCGGTATGGGCCTCGAAGCGCTGATGGAGGCGGTGATCGCCGCCCATTCGGTATGGAATCGAAGGGTCACGACCGGCGATCTCAATCGCTGGCTGGGCGCGACGATTGAACGGCACCCGCCGCCGCTCGTCGCCGGCCGGGCTTTGCGCCTGCGCTATATCACCCAGGTCAATACCCGCCCGCCGAGTTTTGTATTGTTCGCTTCCCGGCCGCAGGAACTTCCCGATTCGTACCGCCGCTATCTGGTCAACCAGCTCCGCGAGGATTTCGCCCTGCCGGGGACGCCGATCCGGCTGATGCTGCGCAAAGGCAGCAACCCCTACCGGGAGGGTTGAGCGCCTCAGAGCCTGACGATCTCGCCGTTTCTGGCACATTCCGGCAGAGCCAGGTCGAGAAAGGCCCCGACGACGCTCTCCGGAGGCGGCCAAGAGGCCGGATCTTCCCCGGGAAAGGCGCGGGCGCGCAGCCGCGTACGGACGGCGCCGGGGTCGATCAGATTGGCGCGCACGGCAGTGTTGGCGACCTCGGCGGCGTAGAGTTTGACCAGCATTTCAAGGGCGGCCTTGCTGACCGCATAGGCGCCCCAATAGGGAAACACCCCGCGCGCCACCCCGCTCGTGACAAAGATCGCCCGGCCCGCCGCAGCGGCGCGCAATAGCGGGTCGAACCCCCGGATCAGCCGCCAATTGGCGTTGAGATTGAGGTCGACGACCTCGGTCCAGAGCCGCGGCGGGATATGAGCGAGCGGCGACAGAACCCCGAACTCGCCGGCATTGCCGACCAATATGTCAAGGCGTCCCCAGCGCTGATATAGGGCGGCCGCAAGATCGTCGATCCGCTCCAGCTCGCGCAAGTCGAGCGGCACCAGCGTCGCGCTGCCGCCGAGGGCGCGGATCCGGTCGTCGACCTCTTCCAGCCCGCCGGTCGTACGCGCTGCCAGCACGACATGCGCGCCCTCGGCGGCAAAACGCACGGCCACGGCGGCGCCGATGCCGCGCGAGGCGCCGGTCAGCAGGGCAATCTTGCCGGCCAGTCGGCCCGATGGCCGCCTTGCGGGATCGGCGTCGGCGCTCATCGGCCGCCCGGATCGGCGAGCAACGACAATTGCGCCGCAGGCTGCCCGTCATCGGCGTCGATCAACGGGATCGGATAATCGCCGGTGAAGCAGGCATCGCAAAACCGTGGGCGCCGGCGATCGTATTGCCCCATTGCCCGGTAGAGCCCTTCGATCGACAGAAAGGCGAGGCTGTCGACGCCGATAAATTTGGCCATGCCGGCGACGTCGAGGCGGGCGGCGAGCAGTTGCTCCTTTTGCGGCGTCGCGATCCCGTAAAAACAGGGATGGCTGGTCGGCGGGCTGGAGATGCGCATATGGATCTCGCGCGCGCCCGCCTGGCGGACCATGTTGACGATCTTGATCGAGGTCGTGCCGCGCACGATCGAATCGTCAACGAGAATGACGCGCTTGCCGCTCAGATTGGCGCGGTTCGCGTTGTGTTTCAGGCGAACGCCGAGATGGCGGATCTGGTCGGTCGGTTCGATGAACGTGCGCCCGACATAATGGTTGCGGATGATGCCGAGCTCGAAGGGCAATCCGGATTCGAGCGCATAGCCGAGGGCGGCGGGGACGCCCGAGTCGGGGACCGGAACGACGATGTCGGCATCGACATGGCTTTCGCGGGCGAGCTCGCGGCCGATCCGCTTGCGCGCCTCGTACACGCTGCTGCCTTCGACGATGCTGTCGGGCCGGGCGAAATAGATGTATTCGAAAACGCAGAAGCGGCTGCCGCGACGATGGAACGGCATCAGGCTCTCGACCCCGCCGGGGCCGATGACGACGATCTCGCCGGCCGCGACATCGCGCACGAACTCGGCGCCGATGATGTCGAGCGCACAGGTCTCGGAGGCGAGGATCCAGGCTTCGCCGAGCCGGCCGAGCACGAGCGGCCGCACGCCCAGGGGATCGCGCACGCCGATCAGGGCGTCCTGCGACAGCGCCACCAGCGAATAGGCGCCCTGAACCTGACGGAGCGCTTCGATCAGCCGCTCGACGACGCTGCCCTTGAGGCTTGTCGCGATCAGGTGGATGATGACCTCGGTATCGCTCGTCGATTGAAACAGGCTGCCCCGGCGCACCAGCGCGCGGCGCAATCGGTACGAATTCGTCAGATTGCCGTTATGGCAGATCGCAAGCCCGCCGAATTCGAAATCGGCGAACAGCGGCTGCACATTGCGCAGGGCCACCTCGCCGGTCGTCGCGTAGCGGACATGGCCGATCGCGGCGCTGCCGCGCAGCCGGCCAATAACGTCCTTCGAGTTGAAGTTGTCGCCGACATGTCCCATCCCGCGATGGGCGCTGAACTGCCCGCCGTCATAGGCGACGATGCCGGCGGCCTCCTGCCCGCGATGCTGCAGGGCGTGCAAACCGAGCGCGGCGAGCGCCGCTGCATCGGGGTGCCCGTACACTCCGAACACGCCGCATTCCTCGTGAAAATGGTCGGTGTCGACGGGATCGGAGGTCACAACCGACGCTGCTCGCTGCTCTGAGTCAGAAGTGGTGGGTCCGCCCGGGATATGCGAGAGGGCTCTAATGCGCATTGTCGATCAGGCGGTCGAGGTCATGCCGTTCTCCCGGCCCGTAGCGCGGCGCCGCCGCGGCCGTCGGTTTCGCCGGCAGCGGCACGACGGGGTTGGCGAGGGCGCGCATCGCCTGTTCTGCCGCCGCCTTGGCCCGGGCGACCGCTCCGCCGCCGCCCGCGGCATCGGCGCTTTTCAATTGCAAAGAGCGCGGCAGCACGCCGCTCAGGATATCGGCACCTTCGGCCAGGAACGGTGCGCTTTTGGCATGGCTGATCCAACCCGGCCGATCGCGCGCCGGCACGCTGATATCGAGGAGCAGATAGGCAAGGCAGACGACCGCGACACCGCGCACAAGGCCGAACAGAAGCCCCAGCGTGCGGTCGATCGGCGACAGCACGCCGAAATGCACGAGCCGGGCGACGGACCCGGTTATGATCGTTAATATGATCAAACTTACCAGAAAAACCCCGGCGCCGTCGATGACATAGGCGAGTAATGGCGTATGGACGGCCCGGGAGAGCATCGCATAGACCGCATTAAAGCTGAAATAGGTGATCAGCGCGGCGCCGGCCCAGGCGACGATCGATAGCGCTTCGCGTACAAAGCCGCGGGCAAAGGCGAAGATCGCCGACAGCCCGACGACGGCGACAACGGCAAGATCGAGCATGTTCATGGCCTCGCTCCGATCTGATGGCGACCACGAACGGCACGCCGCGGCGAGGGGGCCAGCCGGGCGACGAGTTCGGCCAGATGCCCGATCGGCAGGATGGCTGGCCCTTCGCCCGCGGCGCTCTCGCGCCGGGCCTGCGGGCGCGCCGGTATCCAGGCTTCGGCAAAGCCGAGCTTTGCCGCTTCCTTGAGCCGCAGCTCCGAATGGCCGACCCGCCGCACCTCCCCGGACAGGGCGATTTCGCCGAACACGACGGCGTCGGCCGGGACCGGCGTCTCGGTCAGCGCCGAGACGAGCGCCGCCGCGACCGCCAAATCGGCGGCGGGTTCGGCGATGCGCAGTCCGCCGGCAACGTTGAGATAAATGTCGTTGGCGCCGACCGAGAGCCCGCAACGCGCATCCAGGACCGCGGCGATCATGGCAAGCCGGGTCGCGTCCCATCCGACCACCGCGCGTCGCGGCGTGCCGAGCACCGCCGGGGCGACCAGCGCCTGGATTTCGACGAGGAGCGGTCGCGTGCCTTCGATACCGGCGAACACGGCGGAGCCGGACAAGCTTCCGCGCTGCGATTTCTTGCCGCAGTCTCCCTCGCCCTGCTCTTCCTGTCCGCCCGGACCATGCCCGGAGAGAAACAGGGCGGAGGGGTTGGGGACCTCGACGAGGCCGTGATCGCTCATCTCGAAGACGCCGATCTCATCGGTCGCGCCGAACCGATTCTTGACCGCCCGCAGAATCCGGAACTGGTGGCCGCGCTCGCCCTCGAAATAGAGCACGGTGTCGACCATGTGCTCGAGCACCCGCGGCCCGGCAAGAACCCCCTCCTTCGTGACGTGGCCGACCAGAACCAGCACGAAGCCGCGCCGTTTGGCGGCGCGGATCAGCGTCTGCGCGGCGCCGCGCACCTGGCTGACCGTGCCGGGGGCGCTGTCGAGCGCCTCACTATACATGGTCTGGATCGAATCGACGACGACGAGGTCGGGCGCATCGGGCCGATCGAGCGTGGCCAGAATGTTTTCGACATCGCCCTCGGCGGCGAGCAGCACCGGGCTCTCGGCGATACCGAGCCGGGCGGCGCGCAAGCGAATCTGGTCGATCGCCTCCTCGCCGGTCAAATAGGCTGCGGAGAGCCCGGGCTGCATGGCGATCGCCGCGGCCGCCTGCAGCAGCAGGGTCGATTTGCCGATGCCGGGGTCGCCGCCGACCAGCAGCGTCGAGCCGGGCACAAACCCGCCGCCGCATACGCGATCGAGTTCGGCGATGCCGGTCAGCCGGCGCGGCGGCAGCATGCTTTCGCCGGTAAGGCCGACAAAGCCGAGCCGCCGACCGCCGCGGCGGCCGGGCGCGGCCGGCGCGCTCGCGCGCGCCAATTCTTCGACCAGGCTGTTCCACGCGCCGCAAGCCTCGCACCGGCCGGTCCACCGCGCATAGATCGCCCCGCATTGCTGGCAGGCATAGCGCGCTTGCGAGCGAGCCATCCTCTCATCCCCGCCGGCCGGTCATAGGGCGCGCACCTCCATTCGGATCGGGCCCTCCGGGCGGCCGTTGACGAATTGATCGACGACCGGGTTGCCGGAACGATCAAGCTCGGCCGGCGGCCCGTGCCAGACGATCCGCCCCTGATACAACATCGCGATCCGGTCGGCGATCCGGCGGGCGCTGACGAGGTCGTGGGTGATCGAGATTGCGGTGGCGCCGAGGTCGCGCACGCATCTCTCGATCAGCTGGTTGATGACGCCGGACATGATCGGGTCAAGACCGGTCGTCGGCTCGTCGAAAAAGAGAATCTCCGGCTCGGCGGCAATCGCGCGAGCCAGAGCCACGCGCTTCTGCATGCCGCCGGAAAGCGCGGCCGGATAGAGTTCGGCGATCTCTTCCCCAAGCCCGACCGCCGCCAGCTTGGCGAGCGCGATGCCCCTGGCTTCCTGCCGTGCCATGCCGCGTGCGTGGATCAATCCGAAGGCGACATTCTCCCATACGCACAGCGAATCGAACAGGGCGCCGCCCTGGAACAGCATGCCGAATTTCATCATCAACCGCGCGCGCGCGGTGCGGCCAAGCCCCGCGGTTTCCTCGCCCGCGATGCGGATCGAGCCGGAATCCGGCCGCAACAGACCGAGAATGCATTTGAGCAGCACCGACTTGCCCGTCCCCGAGCCGCCGATGATGACAAGGCTCTCCCCCTGCGCGCAGTCGAGGTCAAGGCCGTCGAGCACGCATTTGGCGCCGAAGGACTTGACCAGCCTGCGCACCGAGATTTTCGGAGGCGGTGCGCCGTTCGTCGCCGCGGCCATCACGAGAAGAACGCCGCAGTCAGCAGATAGTCGGCGACCAGGATCAGGATCGAGGCCGACACGACGGCGTGGGTTGTTGCCTGGCCCACCCCCTGCGCGCCGCCGCGCGAATGATAGCCGTGGTAGCACCCCATCAGCGTGACGATAAACCCGAACACCGCCGCCTTGATCAAGCCCGAGACCACGTCGATCGTCTCCAGATGCTCGCGGGTGCCGCGCAGATAGGTATAGGGATTGAACCCGAGCTTGTAGGTGCCGACCAGAAAACCGCCGAAGACGCCGATGACATCGGCGATCAGCACCAGCAGCGGCAGGCTGACGATGCCGGCGACGAGCCGCGGCAGCACCAGGTAGCGCATCGGATCGGTTGACAGCGTCTCCAGCGCGTCGATCTGATCGGTGACGCGCATCGTTCCGATTTCGGCCGCCATCGCGGCGCCGACCCGGCCGGCCACCATCAGCCCGCCGATCACCGGGCCGAGCTCACGGGTCATCGACAGCACGACGACCGTCGCGACCGCGCCTTCGGCCGAAAACCGGCTGAAGCCGGTATAGGATTGGAGGGCCAGCACCATGCCGGTGAACAGCGCGGTCAGCCCGACCACCGGCAGCGAAAAATAGCCGATGTCGCGCATCTGGCGCAAAAGCGCGCGTCCGTAATGGGGCGGCCGCACGGCGCTTGCCGCGGCCGTTCCGGCAAAGATCGCAAGGCGCCCGGTGGCGGCGAGAAAGCTCAGCGTGGCGGCGCCGATCGTGGCGAGAAAGCTCAGCATGGCGGCTTGCGATAGATGCGATGATAGCGGCGGCCGAGAGCGGTCAGGATCTCGTAGCCGATCGTGCCGGCGGCGGCGGCGGCGGCATCGACGCCGTATTCCTCGTCCAGCAATGTGATGAAGGCTCCCGGCCGGACGAGTGCGGGATCGATCGCGGTGACATCGAAGACCGTCAGATCCATCGAAATGCGGCCGACCAGCGGGACGCGCACCCCGCCGAGCCGGCCCGAGCCGCGCTCGCCGAAAGAGCGCAGCCAGCCATCCGCATAGCCGACCGCCACGGTCGCGAGCCGAGCCGGCGCCGGGGCCTTCCAGGTGGCGCCGTAGCCGACCGATTGACCGCCGTCGATCTCGCGAACCTGCAGCACGCGCCCTTTGAGACGCACGACCGGCCGCATGGGATTGGGGCTGCCGGGCTGCGGATTGATCCCGTAAAGGGCCGCCCCCGGCCGCACGAAGTCATAATGAAAGGCCGGCCCGAGAAAGATCCCGGACGAAGCCGCCAGGCTCGCCGGCGCTCCCGGCAGCGCCGCCCGCGCCGCCAGAAAATGTCGGCGCTGCGCTTCGTTCATCGGATGGCGGGGCTCGTCGGCGCAGGCGAGATGGCTGAGCAGTCCGCGCCAGGGCAGCTCCCGCAGGGTCTGCGCGCAGGCGGCAAATTCCCGCGGCGAAAGGCCAAGCCTGGCCATTCCGGTGTCGATGTGCAGCATCGCAGGATGAAGGCCGCGCCGCGCGATGGTCTCCCGCCACAACGCGATTTGACCCGGATCGTTGAGGACCGGAACCAGGCCGTGTTCGATGAATTCCTCGGCGGCGCCGGCAAACGGGCCGTTGAACACGGCGATCTCGCAGGCCGGGCCGAGCACGCCGCGCAGCGCGATCCCCTCGTCGAGCGAGGCGACAAAAAAGCGCCGACATCCCGCGGCGGCGAGCGCCGGGGCGACCTTGCAGGCGCCAAGCCCGTAAGCATCGGCCTTGACCACCGCCGCGCATTCGGCGGGCGCGACGCGCTCTTTCAGAAACCGCCAGTTCGCGGCGATGGCGGCAAGATCGATCTCAAGGATGCCGCCGGCGCGGTTCGCCGGATCATAGACCATGGCGACGCGCTTACCCGATCACCGCATCGCCGGCAAGTGATCGGAAGCCGCATAGTTTTCAAATTTCGTCGTGTTCCCTTCAAAGCGCAGCTTGATCGTGCCGATCGGGCCGTGCCGCTGCTTCGCCACGATCACCTCGGCCAGCCCATAGACCCGTTCGCATTCGTCCTGCCACTTGCGGATGCGCTCCTCGTATTTCTCCTCGTTTTCGTCAGGTCGCTTCATCGGCTGCAGGCGCGAGAGATAATACTCCTCCCGGAAAATGAACATCACGACGTCGGCGTCTTGCTCAATCGAGCCCGATTCCCGCAGATCGGCGAGCATCGGCCGCTTGTCCTCGCGCTGCTCGACCGCGCGCGAGAGCTGTGAGATCGCCAGGACGGGGATATTGAGCTCTTTCGCCAGCGCCTTTAACCCTCGGGTGATTTCGGAGATTTCCTGAACCCGATTTTCCTGGGCGCGCACTTCTTTCGAGGCCTGCATCAGCTGCAGATAGTCGACGACAATCAGCCCCAGCCCCTGCTGGCGCATCAGGCGGCGCGCCCGGGTGCGCAGCGCCGCAACCGAGAGAGCCGGCGTATCGTCGACAAACAATTTGAGCTGTTGCAGCCGGCCGCTGGCGACCATCAGTTTTTCAAAATCTTCGCTGCTGATCGCGCCGCGGCGGATCCGGTCGGAGGAGATCCCCGATTCCTCGGCGAGAATGCGGGTGGCAAGCTGCTCGGCCGACATTTCGAGCGAGAAAAACCCAACGACGGCCCCGTCTTCGGCGACGACGCGGCCGTCGGCCGTGCGCGCCGGTTTGTAGGCCTTGGCCGCGTTGAAGGCGATGTTGGTGGCGAGCGCCGTCTTGCCCATCGACGGCCGGCCGGCCAGCACGATCAGGTCGGAGGGATGCAACCCCCCAAGCATCTTGTCGATCTCGAGAAAGCCGGTGGCGACGCCGACCGTCTTGCCGCTCTTCTTGAACGCCGCCTCGGCGTTGTCGATGGCGCTGGTCAGCGCCGCCCCGAAGGGGCGGAAGCCGCCCTCGATCTGCCCCGCGGTGGCGAGCTCGAACAGCGTCTTTTCGGCCCGCTCGATCTGCTCGCTGGCGGGGTCGTCGAGATCGTGTCGGAAGGCGTCGTTGACGACTTTTTCCCCAAGGGAAATCAGCTGTCGCCGCAGATACAGGTCATGGATTATTCGGCCGTAATCCTCGGCGTTGATAATCGTGATCGCCGAATCGGCAAGCCGCTTCAGGTATTGCGCACCGCCGATTTCGGAGAGCGCGCCGTCCTGATCGAACAGGTTCTTGAGGGTGATCGGGTTGGCGTTCTGGCCGCGCTCGATCAGCTTGCCGATCGCGGCGAAAATGCGGCCGTGCACGGCGTTGCCAAAATGCTCCGGCCGCAGGAATTCCGCCACCCGGGAATAGGCGGAATTGTTGAAGAAGATCGCTCCCAATAACGCCTGTTCGGCATCGGCGTTGTAGGGCGGAATGCGCACCAGCTCGGGACCGGCAACCCCGCCGCGCAATGTCGTGATGTTCGTCTCCATGCGCCGGACGATAGCATCGGCCGCAGTCGGCGACCCGACGCATTTCATCCACAGCCCTGTGTAAGGCGGGGACAAAGGCGAGGCCGGATCAGGCGGCCCGCTCGGCCGCTGCGTCATGGGTGCTCTCCCAGATATGGATATAGTCGCGAACGAGCGGCACGGTATCGACCGCCTTGGCAAGCTGCATCTGGAAGACGAGGTGGTTGCCACGCCGGAACGCGATCTCGGCGCCGACGAGATACATCTCCCACATGCGGCAGAAGCGCTCGTCATAGATCGCGCGCACCCGTTCGCGATTCTCTTCAAAGCGCCGCCGCCATGCGCGCAATGTCTTGGCGTAGTGCAGGCGCAGGATCTCGATGTCGGTGATCCACAGCCGCGCGCGCTCGACCACCGGCACCACTTCCGACAGGGCCGGCGAATAGCCGCCGGGAAAGATGTATTTGCGCAGCCACGGGTTGGTGGAACCCGGTCCGTCCATGCGACCGATGGCGTGCAGCAGGGCGACCCCGTCCGGCTTCAGCAGTTCCTTGAGCTTGGTAAAGAATGTGCCGTAATGGTTGATGCCGACATGCTCGAACATGCCGACCGAGACGATGCGGTCGTACTGCCCGCCCTCGTCGCGATAATCGCGCAGATGGAAGCGCACGCGCTCGGCCAGGCCGGCGGCGGCGGCGCGCCGCGTCGCGACCTTGTGCTGCTCGGCCGACAGCGTCAGACCCGTCACCTCGACGCCGCACTCGGCGGCCAGATAAAGGGCAAGCCCACCCCATCCCGAGCCGATGTCAAGCACCTTTTGGCCCGGGCGGAGCAGCAGCTTTGCCGCGATGTGCCGCTTCTTGTCGCGCTGCGCGGCGTCGAGATCCTCCTGCCCGTCACGGAAATAGGCGCAGGAATATTGCCGGTCCTGGTCGAGGAACAACTCGTAGAGTTTGCCCGACAGGTCATAGTGATGGGCGGCGTTGCGCCGCGCCCGCGACACCGGATTGTACTGATGGAAGCGGCGCAACAGGGTGGTCGTGCCGTTCCACAGGCGGGCGAGAAAGCCGTCGGGAAGCGCCTCGAGATTGGCGGCAAGCAGATCGATCAGGTCATAGAGGGTGCCCTGCTCGATCGTCAAAGTGCCGTCCATATAGGCTTCGGGCAGGTAGAGGCGGGGCCGCAGCACGAGCTTGCTATGCAGCGCCGGATCGGAGAGGCGAATCGCGACCTCGGGTCCGGCCGCCGCTCCGGCAAAGACGTGTACCCGCCCGGCCGCGTCGACAAGACGCAGCCGGCCGATCGTGATCAACCGCTCGAACAAGCGCGCCAGCAACATCTGCGCAACCGCCGCCAGTATCCGTAGCCGCCGCTACTATCGGCGATATCGGCCGCCGGACACAAGCATTGCGGCCGCCGACGCCCGCGGCGGGACGGTTCATCCGGCCGCCGGCGGCTCTACTGAAGCCGCTTCGGCCGCACCCTCTCCCCCCTCCTCGCGCAGCCGCAACGGGTCGATGCCGCGCGCCTGCATGTCGGCCTCCTCCGCCGATTGCGCGACATTGGCGGTGATCGTGACGGAGACTTCCGGGTGCAGCGTGATGCGCACCGGATGGAGCCCCAGGCTTTTGATCGGGCGCTCGAGCACGACCTGGCGCTTTTCGATCGTGAAGCCCGCCGCGGTGACGGCCTGCGCGATGTCGCGGGCCGAGACCGAGCCGTAGAGCTGGCCGCTTTCTCCGGCCTGGCGGACGATAACGACGGCTAGTCCTTCCATTTTGGCGCCGATTTCGGCCGCTTCGGCCTTGCGCTGCAGGTTCGCCGCTTCAAGCTGAGCCCGCCGGGTCTCGAAATAGGCGAGGTTTTCCTTGGTTGCGCGCAGGGCCTTCTTCTGCGGCAAAAGGTAGTTGCGGGCATAGCCGGGCTTGACGTCGACGACCTGGCCCATCTGGCCCAGCTTTTCGACGCGTTCGAGCAGGATCACCTCAACCATCGCTTCTTCCTCCAAAAGATTTGCCGCCCGCCAGATGTCGCCGCCACCCGAGCACGGTGTCGAACAAGCCCAGCGCGGCGATCAGCAGCAGCGGCCAGCCGAATAAGGCGGCCAACACATAAAAGGCAAGCAGCGCCGAGAGCGGGCGCGACAGCCGCCGCGCCGCCCTGTGGAGCACGGCAAGACCGGCAAGACAGAGCGGCACGATCAGCAGGATCATCACATTGATGCCGAACAGGCGCGCATTTCCGCCGAACGCCGTTGCCGCCGCCCCGGCGGCAAACAAGAGGGGTATCCAGAGCGGCAGACGGAGGGCCGCGATGTCGGGCGAGGGCCGCCGGTTGGCGCCAAAACGGGCGAGGACTCCTTGCGCGAGGATGCCGTTCGTCACCACGATCGTCATCCACGACAGCGCCAGCGTTCCGGGGAGGATCAGCGCGAGGGAGCGAATGATGTCCCGGCGCTCGGAGAGGGGAGCAGCCGCCAGACGATCGAGAGCGGGGCCGAGCGCGCGTCCCAAGGCCGTTTCGATGCCGTGGATGCCGCCGATCATCAATACGCCGAGGACCGTTCCCAAAAGGGCGAGAGCGGTCAGCCACGCCGTCAGCAGACCGGGCGGATACCATTCGCGGGTCCCCTCGCCGCGCCCGCGCGCCGACAGCGCCAGCCGGACGAGCACGACCACCGGCGCCGCCGTTACGGCGGCGAAGAATGCGGCCGCGCTTGCACCGGTTGCGGCTGACAGGATCGCCGTTGCGACCAGCGCGGCCAGCGCGGCGGCGCCGGTCCCAAGCCACAGCCCGGCGGCAAAAAGCGGCAGCTGCGCCATCGAGATCAGGATCAGCGATCCCGGCGAGCGGGTCAGCACGGTCAAGTAGAAACCGGCTGCGACCGCCCCGCAGAGCACCGCGGCGGTTGCCGCGCCGGACCGGCTCATCGCGCCGCTCGTCAGCGGACCGGCTATTTCACCACATAAGGCAACAGGCCGAGAAAACGCGCCCGCTTGATCGCCTGGGCAAGCTCGCGCTGCCGCTTGGCCGAGACCGCGGTGATCCGGCTGGGAACGATCTTGCCGCGCTCCGAGATGAAGCGCTGCAGGAGCTTGACGTCTTTGTAGTCGATCTTTGGCGCGTGCGGTCCCGAGAAGGGGCAGGACTTCCGGCGCCGGAAGAAGGGCCGGCGCACCGCGGCCGCCCGCGTCGCCGCGCTTGTCTGACTCTCCATCTATGCCTCTCTATGCCTCCGCCGGCTCGGGGGCGGCCGCCGCCTCGGCCGCCCGTTCGCGTTCGCCGCGCCGGCCCCGTTCCTCGCGGCTGCTGCGGCTCTGCATCATCGCCGAAGGGCCTTCTTCGAGGGCCTCCACCCGTACGGTCAGATAGCGGATGACGTCCTCGTTGATGCGCATCGTCCGCTCGAGCTCGGCGATCGCCGCCGGCGGCGCCGCAAGGTTGAACAGCACGTAATGTCCCTTGCGGTTCTTGCGCATGCGATAGGCGAGGTTGCGCAAACCCCAGTATTCGCGCTTTCTGACTTCGCCGCCGTGAGCGGCGATGAGCTGGGCAAAGCCGTCGGCCAGCGCCTCGACTTGGGCGCCGGAAAGATCCTGGCGGGCGACGAACACGGTCTCGTAGAATGGCATCGCAATTCCCTTACGGCTAATATGGTGCGTGCTGTTGCGATCGCACGGGCCGAGCCGGCCGAGCCGGCAAGGGGTGGACCACATATACTGAAAGCGGTCCCCGGTACAAGATGCCCCTCTCCGGCGCCCGGATATCCCCGCAGGGTACTTGACACCGGCGGCGGCGCCGCTATGACCACCGGCGGGCAGGGGGGTACGACGTTCGGTTTCACGTCGCAGAAGGCGGCAACAGCAGAAATAGAGGACGCGTTCCGTATGAAACGCGCTTTCGTATTTCCGGGTCAGGGGTCGCAGGCGGTGGGCATGGGCAAAAGCCTCGCCGAGGCCTTTGCCGATGCGCGCTATCTCTTCGAAGAGGTCGACGACGCGCTGTCGCAGCATCTGACGCGCCTGATGTTTGAAGGCCCGGAAAGCGATCTGACGCTGACCGAAAATGCCCAGCCGGCGCTGTTGGCCGTAAGCATGGCGGCGCTGCGCGTCATCGAGACGCAGGGCGGTCTCGAGTTTGGCCGCCACCTCTGTTATGTCGCAGGACATTCGCTCGGCGAGTATACCGCACTCACCGCGGCGCACGCGCTGCCGCTCGCCGATGCGGCGCGGCTCGTCAAGCGTCGCGGCCAGGCGATGCAGCAGGCGGTGCCCGTCGGTGCGGGTGCAATGGCGGCGCTGATAGGGCTTGACGTCGAGGCGGCGCGAGCGCTCGCCGCCGAAGCGGCGACCAGCGCAACCGGGGGCGAGGAGGTCTGTGTCGTGGCCAACGACAACGCGCCCGGGCAGGTCGTCATCAGCGGTCACAGCGGCGCCGTCGAGCGGGCGATCGCGATCGCCGAGGGACGCGGGGCGCGGCGGGCGATCAGGCTGCCGGTCAGCGCTCCGTTCCATTCGCCGCTGATGGCCCCGGCCGCCGCGGTCGTGGAAGAGGCCCTGCACGCGGTCCCGCTGCGGATGCCGCTCGTTCCGCTTGTCGCCAACGTGACCGCGGCGCCGGTCCGCGTGCCCGCCGAGATCAAGCGGCTGCTTGTCGAGCAGGTGACGGCGATGGTGCGCTGGCGCGAGACGATCCTGTTCTTCCGGTCGATGGAAGTCGAGGAGGTGGTCGAGGTGGGAGCCGGACGCGTGCTGAGCGGGCTGACGAAACGGATCGCTCCCGAACTCAGAGCCCGCTCGGTCGGCACCCCGGCGGAGATCGAGGCCCTGATCAAGGAACTCTAAGACGGTTCTGGCCTATGTTCGACCTCTCCGATCAGGCCGCTCTCGTCACCGGGGCTTCGGGCGGAATCGGGGCCGCGATCGCCCGCGCGCTCCACGCCCAGGGCGCGACGGTGATGCTGGCCGGCCGGCGCCAGGCAGCGCTCGAGGCGTTGAGCGCGGCGCTCGGGGAGCGCGTTTACAGCGCCGGGGTTGAGCTTGCCGATCCGGCGGCGGCCGATCGCCTGATCCGCGACGCCGAGGCGGCGATGGGTCGCGTCGACATCCTCGTCAACAATGCCGGGATTACCCGGGACGCCCTTGCGCTGCGCATGACGGACGAGGACTGGCAGACGGTTCTCGACATCGATCTGAGCGCGGCCTTCCGCCTGACCCGCGCGGCCTTGCGCGGCATGGTGCGGCGGCGCTACGGGCGGATCATCGCGGTGACGTCGATCGTTGCGCTGACCGGTAATCCGGGGCAAGCCAACTACGCCGCCGCCAAGGCCGGAATGATCGGCATGACAAAATCATTGGCGGCCGAGATCGCCGGCCGCGGGATCACCGCCAATTGCGTAGCGCCGGGACTGATCGCCACGCCGATGACCGAGCGGCTGCCGCCGGAGCGGCGCGAGCGCCTTACCGCCGCAATCCCGCTCGGCCGCTTCGGGCGCCCCGACGAGATCGCCGCCGCCGTCGTCTTTCTGGCGAGCCGAGAGGCCGCCTATCTCACCGGACAGACCTTGCACATCAATGGTGGCATGGCCATGCTATAAGCGCGTCGCGCCGGGCGAGGGGCGATCTCTCAGCCGAATTGGCAGCGTCGGGAAATCATGTTATGTGACCCGGCCCTGCGTATCCGTGATGGCGACCCGTCGGCGGGTATCGCCCAGTTTTCAGTATCGCAACGGTTTTTCAATCAACTCACCAAGGATCGGAACGGATGAGTGACGTCGCCGAGCGAGTCAAAAAGATCGTCGTCGAACATCTGGGCGTCGACGAATCGAAAGTCACCGAGAATGCCAGCTTTATCGACGATCTGGGCGCCGACAGTCTCGATACGGTCGAGCTGGTGATGGCGTTCGAAGAGGAGTTCGGATGCGAGATCCCCGACGACGCGGCCGAAAAGATCGTGACCGTCAAGGATGCCGTCAATTTCATCGAATCCCATAGTTGAGCCTGTTGCCGATTGGCCCCCGGCGGCCGAGCGGAGATGAGAAAAACGCTGCGTGCGAGATTGCGATGAGGCGCGTCGTCGTCACCGGGATGGGGCTCGTAACGCCGCTCGGCATCGGCCTTGAGCGGAACTGGCAACGCTTGCTGGCCGGAGCGTCGGGAATCAGTGCCATCCAAGGTTTCGAGGTCGACGATCTTCCGGTCAAAATCGCGGCGCAGGTGCCGCGCGGCGATACCGCAGCGGGGCTCTTCAATGCCGATGACTGGGTGCCGCCCAGGGAGCAGCGGCGCATGGACGGCTTCATCATCTATGCGCTCGCCGCGGCGGCCCAGGCGGTCGCGGATGCGGGCTGGACCCCGACCACCGAGGAGGAATGCGAGCGCACCGGGGTCATCATCGGCTCCGGCATCGGCGGTCTTCCCGGGATCACCGAGGGGGCGCTGACGCTCTATGAACGTGGACCGCGGCGGCTGTCGCCGTTCTTCATTCCGGCCAATCTGATCAATCTGGCCTCGGGCCATGTCTCGATCCGCTACGGTTTCAAGGGGCCGAACCATGCCGTCGTGACCGCATGCTCGACCGGCGCGCATGCCATCGGCGACGCCGCCCGGATCATCATGCTCGATGATGCCGATGTGATGGTGTGCGGCGGCACCGAGGCGGCGGTATGCCGGCTGGGCCTTGCCGGCTTCGCCGCGGCGCGGGCGCTGTCGACCGCGTTCAACGACGATCCGCCTCGCGCCTCGCGGCCATGGGATCGGGACCGGGACGGTTTCGTGATGGGAGAAGGCGCCGGGATCCTGGTCCTCGAGGAGCACGAGCATGCCAAGGCGCGCGGCGCGCGCATCTATGCCGAGGTCGTCGGCTACGGCATGTCCGGCGACGCCTTCCATCCGACCGCGCCGGCCGAGAACGGCAGCGGCGCCTACCGCTCGATGCGCAATGCCCTGCGGCGGGCGCGGGTCTCCCCGGATCAGATCGACTACATCAACGCGCACGGGACCTCGACCCCGCTCGGCGATGAGATCGAGCTGGCCGCGGTCAAGCGGCTGTTCGGCGACCACGCCTATCGCCTTTCGATGTCCTCGACCAAATCGGCCATCGGCCATCTGCTCGGAGCCGCCGGCAGCGTCGAGGCGATTTATTCGATCCTCGCGATCCGCGATCAGGTGGTGCCGCCGACGCTGAATCTCGAGCACCCCTCGCCCTCCTGCGACATCGATCTGGTGCCCAACACGGCCAAGGCGCGCAGCGTGCGCTACGTGCTCTCCAATTCGTTCGGCTTTGGCGGCACCAACGCTTCGCTGGTCTTCGCGGCCCCGCCTTGAGCGACCGGCCACCGCCCCGGCCAGGACGTCGCGCGGTGCGCGGGGTCTTCCGTCTGCTGCTGTGGGCTGCGCTTTTTGCCGGCGAAGCATTCGCCGTGGCCGGCGGCTGCCGGATCTACCGGCAGCTCGCGGGTCCCGGCCCGCTCGCCGCGGCGCGCTCCGTCGTCATTCCGCCGAATACCGGGCTTTCCGGGATCGCCGCGCTGCTCAAGGAGAACGGGATCGTCCGCTCCCGCCTGGCCTTTATTCTGGGCGCGATCCTCTCGGGGCGGCGTACCGCGCTGAAGGCCGGCGAGTACCGGTTTTTGCCGCGGACGAGCGCGATCGCGGCGGCCGAGCTGATCGCCAGCGGCAGGATCGTCGAGCACCGGCTGACGATCCCGGAAGGCCTCACCTGCAGCGAAATCCTGACGCTCGTCGCGACGGCGCCGGCGCTTGTCGGCACCACCGGCCCTTGTCCGGGTGAGGGCGAGCTGTTGCCGAGCACCTACTTCTACACTTACGGCGAGCCGCGCAAACTTCTGATCGCCCGCATGCGGCGGGCAATGGCGCGGGCGGTGGCCGCGGCGTGGGCGCAGCGCCGGCCCGAGCCGGAGCTCAAGAGCCCCCAGCAGCTGCTGATCCTGGCCTCGATTATCGAAAAAGAGACCGCTCGTCCCGACGAGCGGGCCCGCATCGCCGGAGTGTTCCTGAACCGGCTGCGCCTCGGCATGCCGCTGCAATCGGATCCGACGGTGATCTACGCCCTGAGCGACGACGGGCGCAAGCCGTTCAAAGGCCCCCTGACGCGCGCCGATCTCGCGATCGCTTCGCCTTACAATACCTATCGCGTCAAGGGGCTGCCGCCGCAGCCGATCGACAGCCCCGGGCTGGCCGCGCTGTTCGCCGCCGCGCATCCCGCCGATACCGCCGATCTCTATTTCGTCGCCAACGGCGACGGCGGGCATGTGTTCGCAAAAACGCTTGTACAGCAAAACCGAAATGTCGCACGCTACATTCATAGTGCGGTGGCCAATCCGCCGCTGAAGCCGTAAGCCCGGGCTGCGACCTCCGGGACGTGCAAGTCTATCTTATTATTCTATTATCTATTGTAAATTCATGCCCGATCTTGTATTTTGATGCTGATTTCAGATCGATCAAATGCTGCGGGTGCGCGTCATTGGAATCCCGGGTCCGGTAGCGGAAAGGTAACGGCCGTGGGCGTAGCCAGCATGACCGGGTTCGCGCGGACCGAGGGCGAGGCGGGCGGTCTGTCCTGGGTCTGGGAGGTCAAGAGCGTCAACGCCAAGTCGCTCGATCTGCGCCTGCGCCTGGCCGCCGGTTTCGACAGCCTGGAGCCGCAGCTGCGGGCCGAATTGCTGCGCCGGTTCCGGCGCGGCAGTTTTTCCGGGAATTTGACGATCGTCAGAACGGCGCCGCCGCCGTTGCGCATCAATCGGGAGGCCCTGGCCCAGCTCGTGGCGGTCATGCAGGAGCTCAAACAGCAAATCGATGCGGCGCCGCCGCGCCTCGACGGCTTGCTGGCGGTACGCGGGGTCGTCGAGAGCGCCGATGACGAGGCCGAGCCGCTCGCCGAAGAGCGGCGCCTTGCCGTCCTCGCCGGCTGGACGACGGCGCTTGACCGGCTCGCCGCGGCGCGTCTGGAGGAAGGCGCCCGTCTGGCGGTGCTGATGCGGGACCAGATCGCCGAAATGGCGGCGCTGGTCGAGGCTGCCGGCGCGTCCGCGGCGGCGCAGCCGGAGGCGATCCGCGCCCGGTTGCGGGCAAATCTCGATACTCTCGCCGGTCTGATGCCGGCGCTCCCGGAGGAGCGCATCGCGCAAGAACTGGCGCTGTTGGTGACGCGTTCCGACATTCGCGAGGAAATCGAGCGGCTGCGCGCCCATCTCGAGCAGGCTTTGGAACTGCTGCAGCAATCGGAGCCGGTCGGGCGCCGGCTCGATTTTCTGTGCCAGGAGCTGAACCGGGAAGCCAACACGTTGTGCGCCAAATCGGCGGATCTCGAACTGACCCGGATCGGCATGTCGCTGAAGGTCGTGATCGAGCAGTTCCGCGAGCAGGTCCAGAATATCGAATGAATCCTCCTGCCATTCGCCGACGCGGCTTCCTGCTCATTCTTGCCTCGCCTTCGGGGGCCGGGAAGACGACGATCACCCGCCGGCTTATATCCCGCGACCCGACGCTGACCCTGTCGGTCTCGGTGACGACGCGCCCGCCGCGGCCCGGCGAAGTCGACGGGCGCGATTATCATTTCATCGATCGCCAGCGCTTCGAGGCGATGGTCGAAAGGGGCGAGTTGCTCGAGCATGCGGTGGTGTTCGGTAATTGCTACGGCACGCCGCGCGGTCCGATCGAAGCGGCGATCGCCGCCGGGCGCGACATTGTCGGCGATGTCGATTGGCAAGGGGCCCGGCAATTGAGCAACAGCGTGCCGCGCGATCTGGTCAAGGTTTTCGTGCTGCCGCCGAGCCTGTCCGCGCTCGAACAGCGATTGCGCGCGCGCGCCCAGGACAGCGCCGCCGCCGTCGCCGCGCGCCTGGCGCAAGCGGCCGAGGAGATGAGCCACTGGCCGGAATACGATTACGTGATCGTCAACCACGAAATCGAGGACAGCGTCGCCCAGCTCGCCGCCATCGTCACCGCCGAGCGATTGCGGCGCAGCCGGCAGATCGGTCTTGCCGATTTCGTTACGCGCCTGCGCGCGGGCTGAGCGTTTCCGCGAAGGCCCGGGCGAGCGCGCAGAATTCCTCGACCGACAGCTCCTCGGCGCGCGCCGTCCCCGGCAGGCCGGCGCGCGCGAGCAGCGTCTCCGGTGCGACGCCAAGGCTTTTCAGACTCGCGCGCAGCATCTTGCGGCGCTGGCCGAAGGCGGCGGCGAGAACGCGCTCAAGGGCCGGTTTTGCGGCCGGCGCCAGAGCCTTGGAGCGCGGCTGCAGGGACACAAGGCTCGAGGTCACCTTGGGCGGCGGAACGAAGGCGTCGGGCGGAACGTCGAACAGGATGCGCGGTCTGGAGAGCCATTGCACGAGAACCGAGAGCCGGCCGTAATCCCGGCTCTTCGGGGCGGCGACGAGGCGGCGGGCGACCTCGCGCTGAAACATCAAGATCAGGCCCTCATAGGCGCAAAGCCGATCGAGCCAGCCGGACAAGAGCCGCGTGGCGATATTGTAGGGCAGATTTGCGACGATCTTGCGGGGCGCTTCCGCGACCTCGGCGGGATCGATAGCGAGCGCATCGCCGGCAATAATCGTCAGGCGCCCGGGATAGGCGGCGGCCAATTCTTCAAGGGCCGCCAAGCAGCGGGCATCGCGCTCGATCGCGACGACCCGCCGGGCTCCGGCGGCCAGCAGGGCGCGCGTCAGGCCGCCGGGCCCCGGGCCGATCTCGACCACGGTGATGCCTGCGAGCGGCGCGGCGGCGCGGGCGATGCGGGCGGTCAGGTTGCCGTCAAACAGAAAATTCTGTCCGAGCGCTTTTTTGGCCGCAATGCCGTGCCGGGCGATGACCTCGCGCAACGGCGGCAGCGGCGGGACGGGCGCTGCCGGTGCGGACGCCCTTTCGCGCGACGCCTTGCATGTCATTCCCGTTGCCGTGCCCGGGAGATCTATGCGGCCGCACCGCGCCGCTCCGCCATTTCGGCGGCAAGGCGAAGCGCCGCAATCAGGCTGTCGGCGCGGGCGATGCCGCGCCCGGCGATCGCGAGGGCGGTTCCGTGATCGGGCGAGGTCCGCACGAACGGCAATCCTAATGTCACGTTGACGCCACCCCAGAAATCGATCGTTTTCAGCGGGATCAACGCCTGATCATGATACATGCACAGCGCGGCGTCGTAGCCGCGCCGCGCCTCGTCGTGAAACATCGCATCGGCGGCAAGCGGCCCGCGCGCGTCGATGCCTTGGGCGCGCAGCGCGGCGATCGCCGGGGCGATGATTTCGATGTCCTCGCGGCCAAGCTCGCCCTCTTCCCCGGCATGCGGATTAAGACCGGCCACGGCCAGACGCGGTACGGCGATGCCGAAATCCCTGCGCAGCGCCTGTTCCGTCACCCGGCCGGCATGGACGATCGCCGCAGCGGACAGGTGCCGGGCCACCTGACGCAAGGGCAGATGGATCGTGATCGGAACTACGCGCAGCGCCGCGCAGGCAAGCATCATGACCGGCGCTTCGCCGGTGCCGGCGAGCGTGGCCAGGTATTCGGTATGACCGGGATAGCCAAAACCGGCGCGATAGAGGCTCTGCTTGTGGATCGGGTTCGTGACGACGGCCGCGGCCCGGCCCTGCCGCACGGCGGCGACGGCGCTCTCGATCGAAGCAAGGATGGCGGGCGCGTCGGCCGGGTCGGGGCATGCCGGCCGGGCGCGCGGGGTAATCGCGAGCGGCTGCACCGGCAAGGCCGTGGCGAAAACGCCGCCGGCCTCCTCGGGGGCGGCGATCGGCCGCACCGGCACCGGCCAGCCGAGAGCGCGGGCCAGCGCGGCCAGACGCTCGGGATCGTCGATCAGATAGAAGGGCGGCATCGTCGCGCTCCGGGCGAGCCAAGCCTTGAGCGCAATCTCGCCGCCGATGCCGGCCGGCTCGCCCATGGTGACGGCGAGCGGCAGCGCGGCGCCGTTTTTGCTACACCCGGACATCGACATAGGCGGCCTGTCGCAGCTCGCGCATATAGCTTCTTGCGATTGTGTCGAGCCGCTGGCGGATCAACATTTCCTCGACCTCTTCGCGGGTCGGCACGGCCGGCTGCGCCGAGCTCTTGGCGCAGACCATGACGATGCCGACCCCGTTCTTCTGAACGATCGGATCGGACGGCCGTCCCACCGGCAAGGCCAGCAGAATTTTGCGCATCGCCGGGGCGATCTGGCTCACCCGCAAGGTTCCTTCGCTGGTTAGCGGCGAGGATTTGGCCTTGCCGATCTTCATCAATTGCGCGCACCCCGAAGGATCGGCGGCGCGAACGCTCTCGGCCGCGGCGATGGCGGCATGGCGCCCGGCGGCGCCGGCCTGCGGCGGGAAGGGAAAGACAACCTGGGCAAGGTGCAGCTCCTCGTCCTGCGCGTCCCCCTTGCCGCTGCGGCGATCGAGCACGAGCAGCAGATAATAACCGGCGCGCGTCCGGATCGGCGGCGACAGCTCGCCCGGTTGCATCTTCGCCACCACCTTGCCAAGCTTGGGGTCAAGCTCGTCGGGCCGGACCCAGCCGATGTCGCCGCCGACGGCGGCGGTCGCCGATTGCGAGAATTGCTGGGCAATCGCGGAAAAGCGGGCGCCCTGTCGCATCTGCTGGATCAGCCTTTCGGCCAGCCGGCGGACCTCGGCATCCTGGTTCGGATTGTCGACCGGCAAAAAGATCTCCGCGACCCGGATCTGCGGCTCGTTCGCGGTCCGCTTCAGGCGGGCGAGGGCCTGATCGATCTCCTCGTCGGAAATGGGATTGGTCTCGGCGGCCCGTCGCCGGACCAGCTTGGCCCAGACAATGGCCGCCGTGATCTGGTTGATCAAGGCGCTCGGCTCGATATTGTGCGCCTTCAGGAATTTTTCGAGCCCTCCGGGCGGCATATGATTCTGCTTCTCGAGCTGGGCGATCGCTCTTTTGAGCTCGGCATCGGTGGCGGTGACGTGCTCGCGCTTGGCCTCCTGCAGTTGCAGCTTTTCGTCGATCAAAGTGCGCAGGACCTGCGGGGCCAGCCGCGCCCGCATCTGCGGGGTGTCCGGCAGGTCGGAAGACAGAAGGACCATCTTGATGCGGGAATCGAGGTCTTCGACCGAGATCACCTCGTCATTGACGACGGCGGCGATCCTGACTTCAAAGGAGGGCTTCGGCGCCGCCGGCGCCGCCCCCGGAGAAACCGCGCCCGCCGATGCGGCGACGCCGCAGATCCCGGCGATCAGCCCCAGCCAGCAGACAAACCTTTTCATCGCTATACCCCCCGGCACGATGCCCATCCAAACTACACCCGCGGCACGGGCCTGTCGCCTGCGGCGCGCCCGCATGCGTCAAAGGGCCTGTCATCATCCCGCCGGCGCGCACCGTTGCGCCGCGCGCCGGCATTATTCGGCGCTGGCGTCAATGGATCAGATGGGCGAGAGCATCCCGCATCGGCCGGCTCGATACGGCGATGATCCCGCCAAACGGCGTATCCAGCTCCAGGATCGCGAAGATCGCCGAGGAAATCGACAATGCTCCCAACACGATTGCCGTATACGAGAGGGCATTGCGCGGCGCCGTCAATCCGAAACTGGCAAACACGATGATGAGCCAGAATACCAGAACCACATAGAAGGGGGTTGTAATTGAACTCTCTGAGTCTTCGATCAGATGCCAGCGTATTCTCATTAAATTCTGCATCTGATCGAGGCAATCTTTTGCCAGCCTGCGATGCATTTCATCTTTCGCATTGAACCCCCGGATATCGCGTTCGATGTGGTTCAAAATGTCCCCCAGCCTCGGGTTCTCGGCTTGCGGGGCGGTTGCGGGGCCAGACGGCTGCCTCAGATAGTAATTTCCCGCCGGTTTTGGCTCCTCCTGCCAAGTCATGGCGATGGCCGAGGCGGTATAGCTGCGCAGCAATATGCGGGCCGGCTCGGCAACCTCGCCCCATTCCCGCAACAGCCGGTCGAGCTGAATGATCGCGATGGCAAAGCCCGTCACTTCGCCGCCGACCCTGTCGAACGAGGCCTTCACCGAGGTCGTCAGCAAGCCGAGCACCAGCGCCACGAAGGTGATCAGCATCGTCACGATGAGCCGCAGGAATTCGTTTGTCTGCGCGCTCCTGTGATGTTCCGACAACAGCGGGCGGACAAACATACCGGCGGCGCTGCTGGCGAGCAGCAGGAAGAGGACGAGCGCGGCGCTGGCGAGGGCGGCCATTGCGACCGGCGGGCTATGCGGCCGGCGGGGTGACCTTGAGCTCGCCGAGATAGGCGTGACGCACAAGCTCGCTCTGGCGCAGCTCGGCGGCCGGTCCGGAGAGCACGACCCGGCCGGTCTGCAGGACATAGGCGCGATGGGCGATCGCAAGCGCCATATTCGCGTTCTGCTCGACCATGAAAATGGTCGTCCCCTGCCGGTTGATCTTCTGGATGATCTCGAAGACCTGCTCGACATAGGCCGGCGACAGACCCATCGACGGCTCGTCCATGCACAAAAGCTTCGGTCGCGCCATCAAGGCCCGGCCGATCGCGACCATCTGCTGCTCGCCGCCCGACAACGTTCCGGCAAGCTGCCGCAGCCGCTCCTTGACGCGCGGGAACAGCGCGAGCACGCGTTCGAGATCCTCTTCGAATTGGCGGCCGCGCGGCCGCGTATAGGCCCCCATTTCGAGGTTCTCATAGACCGTCATCCGCGGAAACAGGCGCCGTGCTTCGAGGACCGGGGCGATGCCGCGACGCACCCGCTCGGCGACGCTGACACCGGCGAGGGAGCGACCTTCGAAGCGGATTTCGCCGCGGGTCGGCCGCACGATGCCCATGATCGTCTTCATCGTCGTCGATTTGCCGGAGGCGTTGCCGCCGAGCAGACAAACGATCTCGCCGGCTTCGATGCGGTAATCGACCGACTTCAAAACGTGAAGGTCGCCGTAATGCGTGTCGACCTGACGGAATTCAAGCAAGCACGGCGCTCCTGCCGAGATAGGCACGGATCACCTCCTCGTTGCGGCGCACCGCTTCCGGCGGTCCCTCGGCGATCTTTTCACCGTGATCGAGGACGATGACCTTGTCGGCCAGATCGACGACGACGTCGAGTTTGTGCTCGATCAGCATGATCGTCAGGCCGAGGCGATGAAGGCTTTTGATCTGCTCGGCCAGTTCCAGGGTTTCGGCCGGGTTCATACCGGCCGTCGGTTCGTCGAGCAGCAAAAGCATCGGCTGCGCGGCGAGCGCCCGGGCGATCTCGGTGCGCCGCCGGTTGGCGTAAGACAGGCTGCCGGCGGGGTGATCGGCCCGCGGCAACAGCCGATTGCCGAACAGGGCCAGCAGCTCGCGCGCGCGCGCTTTTGCTTCCCTCTCCTCGCGCCGCGTGCGCGGCAGCCGCAACACGGCGCCGACGGTGCCGGTCGAAAGCCGCGCATGCATGCCGATCATGACGTTCTCGAGCACGCTGAGCTCGGCAAAAAGACGGATGTTCTGAAAGGTTCGGGCGATGCCGCGCGCGAGCACGGCATGCGGCGGCAGCCGGCCGATCTCTTCGCCGGCAAACCGGATGCTGCCGGCATGGTCCGGCAAAAGCCCGGTGACGGCGTCGAACAATGTCGACTTGCCCGAACCGTTCGGTCCGATCACCGCGACAACGCTGCGCGCGGGCACGCTCAGATCGACCGATCGCAGCGCCACAAGGCCGCCGAAACTGACGGTCAGATCTTTGACTTCGAGCAATGCGCCGGTTTCCCGGTGCAGGTCCGGGCTGATCCAAGGGAGGCCGTCGAAACCGCCGCGCGTAACCTGCGCGTCCTGCTCGGCCGGCGCCAGAGCCGGCATGCGCCGCCGCGCCGGGAACAATCCCTCGCGGCGGAACAGCATCATCACGACAAGAATAAGGCCAAAGATCAGTTCGATCGACGAAGCCAGTTCCACCCGCTGCAGCCATGCGATATGGACGAGTCTGCCCAGAGCATGCAGCCAACCGGTCAGGTCTTCGAGAAGCCAGGATTGCAAGATCTGCAATAATAAAGCACCGGCGACAACACCCCAGACGTTGCCGATGCCGCCAAACACAATCATGACCAGAATCATGACCGAAACCGGAAACATGAACATTTCCGGCGTCGCAGTCTGCAATTTGGCAACATAAAAGGTCCCGGTAGCGCCGGCAAAGGCGGCGCCCATCGCAAAGGCGAGCAATTTGTAGCGGATCCGGTCGACCCCCATCGCGGCGGCGGCGATTTCGTCTTCGCGAATCGCCATCCAGGCGCGGCCGATTCGCGAATCCTTGAGCCGTTGGCTCACCACCATCAGGAAAGCGACGAGCGCCACCCCGAGATAGTAATAGGGCATCGCGCGCACCCCGAAATCGTGGCCAAACAATCGCGGGGCCGCGACACCGTTTAAACCCATCGCGCCATTGGTCAGGCTCGGCGTATTGCGCACGACAATCGGCACAATTTCGCCAAATCCGAGAGTCACAATCGCCAGATAATCGCCCTTGAGGCGCAAGGTCGGCGCGCCGAACAGAACGCCGAAAAAGGCGGCAATTGCCGCCGAGACCGGCAGCATCAGCCAGAACGATACCTGGAAATGCACGACGTCGCCGCCCGCCTGATGGATCCGGGCGACGAGGTCAAGCCACCGGAACGGCTCCCAGAACCCGCTCCAGGCCGGCTGCAGCTGCCACGAGGCGGCAATCCCATAGGCATAAGCGCCAATTGCAAAGAATGCGGCGTAACCGAGATCGAGAAGCCCGGCGAAGCCGACAACGATATTGAGACCGAGCGCCAGTGCGGCAAAAGCCAGCGCATTCGCAGCCGCATCGATATCGGCGTCGTTGCCGTGGACGAGCGGGAACAGAAGGACGATCGCCGCTGCTGCGGCAATGCCCAGACCCCTGCGCAGCCGCGGCGACGCAGGCAGGAATAAGGCCAGCATCGTTGCCGCCGTCGCAGGGCCGGCCATTCCGGAACGCGGCGGCCTGCCGATATCGGCCATCTCTCACGATTTGGTTGGGCTGGCCCGGCCGAAGAGGCCGTTCGGCGCGAAAACGAGGATGAACACGAGGATCGAAAAGATGATGACGTCGGTCCAGCGCACCGCGAGAAGCTGGCCGCCGAGCGTTTCGATGAGCCCGATCAGGATGCCGCCGACCATCGCCCCGGTGATGCTGCCGATGCCGCCGAGCACGGCGGCGGTAAATGCCCGCAATCCAGCCGTGTATCCTATGATGAAGCTCGTGTAATCATAGTAAAGGCCGAAAATCAGCGCCGCCGCGCCGGCCAAAGCCGAGCCGAGAAAAAACGCCGTCATGATGACCCGATCGACATCGATGCCCATCATGCGCGCCGCTTCCGCGTCCTGCGCGGTCGCCCGCATCGCCTTGCCGAGGCGGGTGCGATCGACAAAGAGCTGCAGCCCGAGCATCAAAACTAGGGCGATGCCCCAGATCAGCACCTCCTTCAGGTTCAGAGTGACACCGCCGAAATGCCAATGAACGACCGGCAGCGGGTCGGGATAGTTCTGTGAGCCGGCGCCGATCGTCAGCAGGATGCTGTTGAACAGGATGTAGGAGACGCCGATCGTCGTGATCATCGCCGCAGTGCCGCGCACCCCGCGCAAGGGCCGCAGCGAAAGGCGCTCGATGGCGACGCCGAGTATGCCGGCCGAGACCATCGTCATAAAGAACGCGAAAACGAGGACCGCGGCCAGGGCCAAGCCGGTCAGGACGCGACCCTGGCCGTGGACGCCGAGCAATTCGAGCGCCCACATGCCGACAAAGGAGCTGACCATGAAGACGTTGAAATGGGCGAAATTGATCAGCTCCATAATGCCATAGACAAGCGTGAAGCCAAGCGCCAGCAGCGCGTACATCGCCCCCAGGCTCAACCCATTGATCGCCTGCTGCAACAGGACGCTGGTCCCGGACATGACGGATCCGGCCATTCAGGCGCTTGCCGGCGCCACCCCCACATACTTGTACTGATGGATCGGATCGTCGAGCGGATATTTGTCATTTCTGACGATCTTGAAGACGCTGATGACATGGTTGCGCAAATCGCCGTTCTTGTCGAACGAGATCTCGCCCTGCAGGGTCTGCAAATGCGTGCTGGCTATGGCATCGCGCACCGCCTCGCGGGTGACTTCCTGGCCCGCGGCGGCGACGCGCCTTATGGCGTCGAGAATGACGAGTGCGGCATCGTATGCGGTGATCGAATAATCTTCCGGCTCCTTGCCGAACTTTGCCGCAAAGCGCTTGACCCAGGCGCCGACCTTGGGATCGTCCATCACATGCGGCGAGGCGGTCGTCACATACCATCCTTCGCAGGCCGGAAAACCCGCCCCTTTCAGAACATCGGCGCTGTACATCCCGTCTCCCCCGGCTTTGATGATTTTGGGCAGGATCTCATAGGATTGCTTGACCAGTTTGACCCCGGCCTGCGCCACCCCGCCATAGTAAATGGCATCGGGGTTGAGCGGCTTGATTTTGGTGAGGATCGTCGTGTAATCGGCTTCCCTGGGATCGAGCCGGTCGTGGCCGAGCACCTTGATGCCGTCGTTCTTTGCCTGTTGTTCGAAGGCGTTGGCGATGCCGACGCCGTAGGCGCCGCTGTCGTCGAGAACATAGACCGATTTTACCTTGAGCCTCTGGGCGAAATAGTTCGCCATATTCGGGCCCTGATAGGCGTCGGTGGTCACCGTGCGAAAGTAGATTGCCTTGCCTTTTGGCCGATACTGGCTGGCATATCGGGGATCGGTGATGTCGGGGTTGGTCGAGGCGGGGGTGATCGTAGCGAGATCGCCCTCGCTCAGGATCGGCGACATGGCCTTGCCCGAGCCGCTCATCTCCGGACCGATCGCCGCGACGACGCTGGGATCGGCAACCATTTTGCGGGCATTGGTGGCCGCCTGGGCCGGATCGTACTGGCCGGCGGTCGCGGTGCCGTCGTCGAGCAGCATGACTTCGATCTTGTAGCCGGCGACCCCGCCTTTGGCGTTGGCATCCTCGATCGCCAGCAGCGCGCCATCCTTGATGCGCTCGGCCGAATCGGCGTCCGCCCCGGTGAAGGGCAGATTGATGCCGACCGTGACGGTCTTATCGGCGGCGGCTGGTCGCACCTGCGCCAGGAACGACCCCGCGAGAGCGCTTACCGAGAGGCTTGCGATCAGGGAGCGACGCGTCAACATCAGACGAACCTCCGATAGGGCCTAAAGCAGGTTTCATCGAGTGGATCCACAAAACGCGCCGCCCCCCTTTCACCCTCTCCCCCGCTGGCCGGGGGCGAGAAGAAGAAAAAGCGCGCGAGGCATCTGTGTGCGAACCCACGAAATCCTGCTTAGGCGCGGCGGCATACAAATCCCATGCCACACGGCGCGCCGATCGTAGCACAAACCGAGACCGGCCGCCCCATGCACCGCGCCGCGCGCGTCAGCTCGGCGGCTTCATTGCGACGTCAAGCATGACGTTTGGCAGGATTTCGCGAATCACGCCACGCAATGCCGCCTCGTCACCGGCCGTGGCAACGGCGAGCACGCGGCGCGAGCCGCGGCGCAGGATGCGCGCGGTGGCCCGCCCGTCGCGACCGGGCCGGATCGTCGCGAAGGCCTCGGCCGGCTCGATCCGCTTCAAGACCCGCTTCAATCCTTGCAAGCCGTCCGGGGTCTCGATGTCATAGATCGGCAGCTCGGTGGTTTCCGGCTCGGGCTCCTCCTCGACCACGGCATCGACCGCCTCCACCGGCCGATAACGGGCCAAGGACAGATAGATCGCGCGACCCGCCTCGGTATCGATGCGCGATTGCAGCTCCCAGCTTTCACCGCGCGCCGACAACTCGGTGATCAGGGCAAAAAAATCGTCGCTGTCCTCCTCATGGGAGCAGGTCAGGAAAGCCAAACGGCCGTCGTGTTCGACCACCCGATCGTCATCTTCCGCAAAGCCAAGCTCGGCCAGCGCATTGTCAAGGGCGCGGCGCGAGGCTACGAGCAGCGTCGTGACGTGGAGACGCCGCCCGCCCTCCGCCGGATCTCTCTCGGCCATGGCATATCCCTCCGCGTCGTGCGATCGGTCGATCCTCGCGAGGCGGAGATGTCCTTAGCAGGATTAGCCGCATCAGGCCATAAGCTCGGCCGCACGCAGAGGAACCGACCGCACCCATCTCGCCGCTCCGCCCGATCCGTCCCTTGCGGTGGACCAGGAGGTTGCACGGGGCCCCTCCCAGACACCGTGAGGGTATCGCGATGCCGCTCGTGACCGGCGGCACGGACACCCCGATGACTGGGATGCACCCATCGCCACCGTTATATTGGTGCGCATCGGCGTACGCAAAAAGAAGCTGCCCGCAACAGGCCGGACATTGCGGCTGCAGGGGCGGCGCGCCGTGCGGTCGTTGCGCCGAAATTCCGGCGACGATGCTTGGCCAGATCGGCCGTTTCAAAAAAAACGCCGGTGTCGATCGAGCGACGCCGGCGAGGTTGCGGGTGGCAAACCCGCGACAGGGAGACTTTGCCAAGCCGGACTGCAGATCGGGGGCGAGGGTCCGGCGCCTCGCCTGTCACATCAACACCTCCCTCCCTGCAGAGTTCCGGTCCGGCGCGGAGCTTTGCGGCGTTCCGCTCAGCCGGCGACGCTCTCCGCCAGTCTCGCCCCCTCGTTACGGCTCGCGCGCCGGCGCGCCGGGAGCCGAGCGCGATCAAGGGCGATCCCGCAGCGCATCCCCCCCGCCGGACGCCGGGAGGCCGCCGGTTTGTCAACGCTCCTGCTCTCTTCCTCATCCGGGATGATGCCCATCAGCCGGCGCAGCGCTTCGCGGCCGCGCGACAGGCGGGAGCGGATCGTACCGACCGGTACGCCGAGAACCGCAGCGACCTCCTCGTAACGCATCCCTTCGAGGCCGACCAGCAATATGACCGAACGTTGCTCTTCCGGGAGCTTGGCGATCGCCCGTTCGAGGTCGCGCAATTCCAGGCGCTTGCCCTGCTGCGGGGCGCGGGTCAGCAGCGGCTCGCTCTCGCTGAGCCCGACGGCCGCACCCTCGCGCACGGCCCGGCGCACATGGTTCACATACTGATTGTGCAGGATCGTGAATAACCAGGCACGCAGGTCCGTTCCTTCCTGCCACAGGTGCAGCTTGCCAAGGGCGCGGGTCAGACAATCCTGGACGAGATCATCGGCGGACACCAAATCGCGCGTGAGAGCGCGGGCATACCGTCGCAGGCGCGGGATTTCGGCTTCGATGTCCCGGAAAGTATCAGCCACGAATGCCCCCTCTTTGGCGAAAACCGGCCGCGCGGCCGATCCGATGGCGGGCAGTCTATCGGCGGGGTGTAATCGATTGATGTCATCGGGGACGGTTTTCTGTAAGATTTTGTAACCATATGTATGGCCGAAAAGGGGCGCGCGGAGACCCGGTGCGGGTCCTTTCCGGGAGCAAGCGTCGCCAGGGGAGAGCATACGGATCGCATGAACGACAACGCCCACATCCTGGTCGTCGACGATCAAAAGGAGATCTGCGAGGTCGTCCAGGAGTACCTGTCGAGCGAGGGCTATCGCGTCTCCACAGCCCATGACGGCGCCGAGATGCGGCGGATCATGGCGCAATCCCCGGTCGATCTGGTCATCCTCGATCTGATGCTGCCGGGAGAGGACGGATTGACGCTCGCCCGCTCGCTGCGCGACGAGTCGAATGTCGGCATCATCATTCTGACTGGGCGCGGCGAGACCGTCGACCGGATCATCGGGCTTGAAATGGGGGCCGACGACTATCTGCCGAAGCCGTTCCACCTGCGCGAGCTGTTGGCGCGGGTCAAGAGCGTACTGCGGCGGGTGCAGACGCGGTCCGCCGAAAAGGCGGTGCCGCCGCGCTCGCGCGCCCGCTTTGCAGGCTGGCATCTGGATTTGTCGAGCCGCGAGCTGTGGTCGCCGTCGGGACGGGAAGTGCGGCTGACGACCGGGGAGTTCGATCTGCTCGCCGCCTTCGTCACCAACGCCAATCAGGTGCTGAGCCGCGACCGGCTTCTCGATCTGGCGCGCAACCGCGAAGCCGGGCCGTTCGACCGCACGATCGATGTCCAGGTCGGGCGGTTGCGGCGCAAGCTCGAGGCAGACCCGCAGCATCCGACGATGATCAAGACCGTGCGGGGCAGCGGCTATATCTTCACCCCCACGGTGGAGGTCAGCTAGGGCCAGAAAGCGGTGGGAGGAGAGCGATGACCGACAGCGACGCGGTGCTCGCCGCCAATCTCGAATTCTACCGTGCCTTTGCGGCGCGCGATCTGGAGGCGATGGACGCGTTGTGGGCGCGGCGCGCGCCGGTCGCCTGTTTGCACCCCGGCTGGAGGGCGCTGTGCGATCGCGAGGCGATCATGCGCAGCTGGGAAGGGATCCTTTCCCACCCGCAGGCGCCGCGGATCGCCTGTTTTGATGAACGGGTGTTCCTTTATGGCGAGGTCGCGCTGGTGCTGTGCGAAGAGCAGCTCGAGGGTGGCACGCTTGCCGCCAGCAACCTGTTCGTGCGCGAAGACAACCGCTGGCGCTTGGCGCATCATCAAGCCGGACAGATCGTTCGCCCGCAGGGCGAAAGACGCCCGCCGAGCCGGCTCAACTGAGCGGCAATAGCGACTTGCTCTGCTTTCAAAAACCCTGAAAGGGGCGGATCAGGAGGCCTGGGCGCCGATCCTGAGCGCAGGCCGCCTCGGGCTGACGGTTACCGCAACGTGCGGCGTCGTTGGCGTGCGGCGTCATAGGCGGCGCGGACCTCGGCGAGGCGGACCGCGGTTTCGCCGTCGAGCCTGCCGTCCCAGCGCTCGGGCCGAAAGCGCCGCTGAAAAGCGGTCAGCGCAACCGCCGGGTCGTGCGGATCGATGCAATAGCCGATCGCGGCGAGATCGGCGAGCGCGGCCGCCCGCTCGACCGCCCCGATCCCCCGGCCGCGGCCGCCTGTCGCCGGCGGCGGCCAGATCCCGATGCCGGCGGCGGCGAGAAAGGCCCAGTCAAACAATTCGCCGGGATCGGCCTTGCGATCGGGCGCGATGTCCGAGTGCGCGACAATGCGGTCGGGCGGGATCGGATGGCGTCGCAGGATCTCGCGGGAAAGCAGCACGAGGGCTTCCATCTGGGCTCGGGGAAACGGACGATAACCCCACTCGTGACCAGGATTGACGATCTCGATCCCGATCGAGACCCGGTTCAGATCGGTTTCTCCCTGCCAGCACGAAATCCCGGCATGAAAGGCGCGCCGCGCTTCCGGCACGAGCCGCCATACGGTGCCGTCCTCGTCGACGAGGTAATGGGCGCTGACCCGCGCGGCCGGATCGCAGAGGCGATCAAGCGCGGCCTTAGCGCTTTCCATGCCGGTATAGTGCAGCACCAACATATCGATGCGCGGCAGGCCGCGCTCGGCATGGTTCGGCGACGACCGCTCGCGGAGCGAGAGCAGCGTCATGGCGCGGCCGGCGCCCGCTTGGCGCCGTTCCACGCGCGGGCGAGGCGATCATAGGCGGCGTTGATCCGCGCCGCCCGCGCCGTCGCCAGCGCGACGCATTCGGGCGGCAGGCCCCGGGCGATCGCCAGATCGGGGTGGCTGGCGCGGACGAGCCGCCGATAGGCCGCGCGGATCTCGCGCGGCGAGGCCCCGGGCATCAGGCCGAGGATTGCGAAAGGATTCTCTTCCCCGCCTTCCTTATCGCCGACGTGATGGGCGCGGAGGCGGGCGTAATCGCGCTCGTCGCAGCCGAAATGCCGGGCCACCTCGGCGAGATAGGCGTCCTCGGCGGGGGAGAGCCGGCCGTCGGCGAGGGCGATGTGAAAGAGCCCGCCGAGCAGATTTTCGAGCACCGCCCGATCGGCGGCGAACATCCGCCCGACCTGGCGGGCATAGGTCTCAAAGCCGAGCATGCTCCGGCGCGCCAGGTCAAAGACCAGGCGGACATGCTCCTCTTCGCCCGGCGGAACCTGGAACACCTCGCCGAAAGCGGCGATCTCCTCGCGCGTCACTTCGCCGTCGGCCCGCGCCATCTTGGCGCCAAGCGCGATGACCGCGATCGTAAAGGCGACAGATCGGCGCGGGTCGGCGCCGCTTTTCTCGCTCCCGCCGTCGGGGCGATGCGACAGGTGAGAGGCCATATGCTCGATCAAAGCGCCGAGCGGACCGCTGAACCGCAATTCTCGGGCATGGGCGAGGAGGCGGCCGATAAAGCTCATCGGATCCCGGGGCAGCAGCCACAAACGGCCGGCGGGGCCAACCGACAGCGATAATAATGCAAACCTGAGGGCAGGGGGATGCGAAGCACGGCCGCACGTTCTATCATGGCCGTCGCAACCGCCATGCCGCGGACCTGTCGCCCGGCCTTCCCGCTGATGTCCCGTCTTTCCATCTGCGCGGGGCAAGGTCGGAGCCGAAGGCTTGCGGGAACTGAGAGCCGATCGGGGAGCCCGAAGAGCGGATGAGAGGGTACGATGCGATCGTGATCGGCGGCGGGCTGGTTGGCTCGGCGATCGCCTATGGCCTCGTCCGGGCCGGGCTGAAGACGGCCCTGCTCGACGAGGGCGATGTCGCCTATCGCGCCGCGCGCGGCAATTTCGGCCTTGTATGGGTGCAAAGCAAGGGCTTGGGCGCGCCCCATTACCAGCGCTGGACGCGGTTCTCGGCGGAGGCATGGCCAAGCCTTGCGGTCGAATTGCGGGAGATCACCGGGATTGCGGTCGGACACGAGCGGCCGGGCGGCGTCCATCTCTGCCTCGGCGAAGGCGAATTCGCCGCGCGGGCGGCAATGATGGAGCGGCTGCGGCGGGAGGCCGGCAATTTCGGTTTCGCATACCGCATGCTCGACAGAAAGGAGGTCGCCGCGCTGCTGCCCGGCCTCGGACCAGCGGTGACGGGCGCCTCCTATACGCCCTATGACGGGCACGCCGACCCGCTCGCCCTGCTGCGCGCCTTTCATACGGGGTTCGTCCTGGGCGGCGGCCGCTATTATCCGCATAGCCGGGTCGCGGCGGCCGCGGCGGCGCCCGGCGATTTCCGCCTGCGCGCCGGCAGCGAGGAGATCGCCGCGCCGAAGGCGGTGCTCGCGGCCGGCCTCGGCAATGCGGAATTGGCGCCGCTTTTTGGCCTGTCGGCCCCGGTGAAGCCGCAGAGGGGCCAGATCCTGGTGAGCGAGCGCGTCCGCCCGTTGTTGCCGCTGCCGACGACGACGATCCGCCAGACCGGCGAAGGCGGCATCATGCTCGGCGACAGCCAGGAGGAGGTCGGCTTTGACACCGGGCAGAGTCCGGCGGTGATGAAGACGATCGCGCGGCGCGCAGTGCTCTGCTTTCCATGGCTCGCCGAATTGCAGATCGTGCGCGCCTGGGCGGCATTGCGGGTCATGCCGCCCGACGGGTTGCCGATCTATGACCACTCCGAGCGCTGTCCCGGCGCCTTCCTCGCCAGTTGTCACAGCGGCGTCACGCTCGCCGCGGCGCATGCCGGACGGCTTGCGCCGATGATCGCAAAAGGCATGCTCGACCCGATGCTCGAGCCGTTTTCGGCGAGGCGCTTTGATGTTCCGGCTGCGGCGTGAGCCGGCCGCGGCGGCGATGATCGCCGTTGCGGTCGAGGAGCGGATGGTGCGCGTGCCGGCCGGTGCGTCGGCCGCCGCAGCCATGCTCGCCGCCGGCTGGCGCAGCGTACGCGAGACCCCGGTCAGCGGCGCCGCGCGCGGCCCCTATTGCATGATCGGCGTGTGCTTCGACTGCCTCGCTGAGATCGACGGCATGGCGAATCGACAAAGCTGCATGGTGGCGGTGCGGCCGGGCATGAAGATCCGCCGCCAGCGCGGCGCGCGGCATGTCGATCCGGCGCGCGCATGAGGGTCGAGCTGGCGATCGTCGGGGCCGGCCCGGCCGGCATGGCGGCGGCAGCCGAGGCTGCCGGGCTGGGGCTCGACACGCTGCTGGTCGACGAGCAGCCGGCGCCCGGCGGACAGATCTACCGCGGCCTCGAGCGCGCGGCCGACGATACGCCGCTTGGCCGCGACTATCTCGCCGGCCGCGCGCTCATGGCGGCATTGCGGGAAAGCCGGGTTGCGTATCGTCCGGCGACGGCGGTGTGGCATATCGGGGCCGCGTCGGAGTCGGCGCGCGGCTCGCAATCGAGCGGGACCGGCGGCACGCTCTATCTGGCGAGCGAGGGTCGCACCGAGACCGTGGCCGCACGGCGGATCGTGCTGGCGACCGGAGCCATCGAACGGCCGGTGCCGATCCCGGGATGGACCCTGCCCGGGGTCATGACGGCGGGGGCGGCGCAAATTCTGCTGAAAACCGCCGATCTGGTGCCCGCGGGGCGGATCGTGCTGGCCGGGCAGGGGCCGCTCCTTTATCTGGTCGCGGTGCAGCTCGCGCGCGCCGGAGCGCCTCCGGTCGCGCTGCTGCAGACGACGCCGCCGCAGAATTACCGGCTTGCCCTGCATCGCGCCGCCGCGCTGTGGCCGGGCCGACGAATGCTCGCGCAAGGAATGGGATTGCGGCTCGCGCTCGCCCGTTCCGGAGTGCCGGTCCGGCGCTGGGTCAGGGGGTTGCGTGCCGTCGGCCGCGACGGCCTCGAGCGGGTGCGGTGGGAGGGCAGCGAGATCGCCGCCGATCACCTGCTGCTGCATGAGGGCGTGATTCCGAATGTGCAGGCGAGCCTCGCGCTGGGAGTGCGCCACGAATGGGACGAGGAGCAGCTGTGCTGGCGGCCCTGCCTTGATGCGTGGGGCCGCACCAGCCTGCCCGGCATTGCCGTCGCCGGCGACGGCGGTGGCATCGCCGGAGCCGCGGCGGCTGCGCTCAGCGGGCGGCTCGCCGCGCTCGACGCCGCGCTCGCGCTTGGCCGTATCGGCGAGGGCGAAGGCCTGCGCCGGGCTGCGCCGCTGCGGGCGGCGCTCGCCCGCGAGCGGGCGCTGCGGCCGTTTCTCGACCGCCTGTATCGGCCGCCGCGCACGGTTCTGGCGCCGGCCGAGGATGAGGTCATCGCCTGCCGCTGCGAGGAGGTGAGGGTGGCGGAGATCCGTCGCGCGATCCGCCTCGGCGTGCCTGGACCAAACCAGATGAAAGCCTTTACCCGCTGCGGCATGGGGCCCTGCCAGGGGCGGATCTGCGGGCCGATCGTCGCCGCCGTGATGGCCGAGGCGACCGCCAAACCGATCGCGGAAATCGGCACTTGGCGGCCGCGCGCGCCGTGGCAGCCGATCACCGTCGGCGCCCTTGCCGAGCTTGCTCTCGAGGAGGCCGGTGCGGCCTCGGCGGCGGCGATTGCCGAAGGAACGCAATCATGAACGAAGCCCATCCGTTGGCGCCGCTGCTGGCTCCCCGTTCGGTGGCGATCTTTGGTGCCTCGAACGATCCCGACCGCATCAGCGGCCGCCCGCTGCGCTACTACAAGGAGGCGGGTTACCGGGGCGCGCTCTATCCGATCAATCCGAACCGCGCGATCGTCCAGGGTATCCGGGCCTATCCCGATCTCGCCAGCGTTCCCGGGCCGGTCGAGTTCGCGCTGATCGCGGTTCCAGTCCCGCATGCGATCGCCGCGCTCGAGGCCGCGATCGCCAAAGGGGTGCGCGCCGCGGTCGTATTCACTGCCGGTTTCGCCGAGACCGGGGCGGCGGGGCGGGCGCTGCAGGACCGCCTCGCGGCGATCGCGCGGGCCGGGGGTATAAGGCTTTGCGGCCCCAATTGTCTGGGCCTTTTCAACCTGCGCGTCGGGCACACTGCGACCTTTGGCTCCTATCTCGAGGCGGGGCCGCAGAGACCGGGACCGCTCGGCATGGTCACCCAATCGGGCGCTTTCGGCACTCATCTGCTGGCGCTGGCGCGGCGGCGCGGGATCGGCGTCGGGATCTGGATCAGCACCGGCAATGAGGCCGATATCCAGGTGGCGGACGGAATCTCGTTTCTTGCCGACGACCCCGAGACGCAGGCCATCGCCTGCTATATGGAGGCGATCAAGGATCGCGACCGCTTTGCCGCGGCGGTCGCCCGCGCTCGCGAGAACGGGAAGCCGGTCATCGCAATCAAGGTTGGCGGCTCGGCGATCGGCGCTGCGGCCGCGGTCTCGCACACCGCTTCGCTGGCCGGCAGCGATGCGCTCTATGACGCCGCCTTCCGCCAATGGGGCGTCGAGCGCGCCCGCACGCCGGAGGACCTCGTCGAGATCGCCTATGCCTGCACCCGGGGGCGGCTGCCGCGCTCTCGCCGCTTGGCGGTGATGACGATCTCGGGCGGCGCCGGCGTGCTGATGGCGGACGCCGCCGAGCGCTTTGGCGTCGATCTCGCGCCGCTGTCGCCCGCGGCGCAGGCCGAGGTCACGGGGTGGGTGCCGTTCGCCGCGGCGCGCAACCCAGTCGATCTGACGGCGCAGCCGATCAACGAGCCGATCCTGCTCGACAAGGCCTTCGATCTGCTGCTCGGGCGTGAAGGCTTCCCGGCGGTCGTCGCCTATTTGCTGGCGCTGGCCGCCTCGCCGAAGCTCGGCGAAACCGTCTACAATCTGGTCGCAGGCGCCGCCCGCCGCTATGCCGACCGCTATATTGCGCTGGCGGTCATCGCCGGCGAGGAGATCCGTCGGCGCTATGAGGAGGCGGGGGTCGCCGTGTTCGAGGATCCGTGGCGGGCGGTCGAGGCGGTGGCGGCGGCGATGCGCTGCGCCGAGCGTCTGTTCGAGCCGCCGGCACCGCCGCCCCCCGTGCCGGGAAACCTGCCGCCGCTGCCACGGCGGCGGATCGACGAATACGAGGCCAAGCGCATTCTCGCCATGGCCGGTATTCCGACGCCTGAGGAACGGCTTGTGCGAAGTGCGCAGGAGGCCGAAGCGGCCGCGGCCGCGCTCGGCGAGCGGCTGGTTTTGAAAATCGTCTCGCCGGATATCGCGCACAAAACCGAGATCGGCGGCGTTGTGCTCGACATACCGCGGGCGCAGGCGGCGGAGGCCTATGAGCGGCTGATGACCACCGTCGCGGCGCGGGCGCCGCGGGCGCGCCGCGACGGCGTCCTGGTCTCACCGATGCTCACGGACGGGATCGAGACGATCCTCGGCGTGCAGAACGATCCGGTCTTCGGGCCGGTCGTCATGTTCGGGCTCGGCGGCGTCTTTGTCGAGGTGCTGCGCGATGTAACCTTTCGCATCGCCCCGTTCGGGGTCGCGGAGGCGCGGCGCATGATCGGCGAGATCCGCGGCGCCGCATTGCTCGAAGGCGTGCGCGGCCGGCCGGCCGGCGATCTCGACGCGCTCGCCGCGGCGTTGTCGCGCCTGTCGGTGTTCGCCGCGGCGCAGGCCGGGCATTTCACCAGCATCGAGATCAACCCGCTGCTGGTGCGCCCAAAGGGTCTTGGCGTCGCCGCCCTCGACGCCCTGATCCTGCCCGCCCCGGAAACTTCCGGCTGAGCGAGCCGCCCCCGCTTGGCGCGCGGCGTCAATAGACGTGCTGGCCGCCGGTGACGAAGATCTCGGCGCCGGTAATGTAGGCGGCATCTTCGCTGCACAGAAAGAAGATTGTCGCGGCGACGTCGGCGGGGACGCCCAGGCGGTGCAGCGGGATGCGGGGCAGCAGGACCGCGCTCTCCGGCGAGAGCATCGCGGTCTCGATCTCGCCCGGGGCGACGGCATTGACGCGCACGCCCAGTTCGGCGAAGTCGACCGCCATCTCGCGCGTCAGCGCCGACAGCGCCGCTTTCGAGGTCGAATAGGCCGAGCCGGCGAAGGGATGCACGGCATGCCCGGCGATCGAGGTGACGTTGACGATCGCGCCTTTGGCGCGCGCCAGCGGCGCCGCAAAGGCGCGCGCCAGCATCAACGGCACGAAGAAATTGAGCTGGAACACCGCGCGCCAAGCGTCGATGTCGCCGTTGAGACAGCCGAGCCGCTCCTTGATCGGCGTCTTCGGCGACACCCCGGCATTGTTGACGAGCGCATCGAGCGTGCCGTCGAGCAGCCGGCTTGCCGCGGCGATGAAGCGCTCGACATCGGCGGGGACCGCCAGATCGGCGGTGATGTGATGGGTCCAGTTCGGGTCGCGCTTGCATTCGGGCGGCACGGCCTCGCGCGAGCAGGTGATGATGCGCCAGCCGGCGTCGCTGAAGCGCTTGACCGTGGCGTGCCCGATACCGCGACTCGCGCCGGTCAACAGCAGCGTCTTGCGAGCGCCGCTCATCGCGCCGCTGCCCCGCTCTTTGCCGCGGCGGGCCGTTTCGGCGGGAAGCGCGGCCGCGCCTCCTCGACGCCGGCCGGATCCTCGTGGATCAAGATCTCGGCATTGGGATAAGCGCGGCGCAGCTCCGTTTCGACCTCGTCTGCAATCTGGTGCGCGCGCAACAGCGGCAGCATGCCCGACATTTCGAGATGAAGCTGGATGAAGGCGGTGGGTCCGGCGGCGCGGGTGCGCAGATCGTGCACGGCGCTGACCTCGGGATGGGCCTCTGCGATCGCCCGGATCCGCGCCCGTTCCGCATCGGGCAGCTCGCGGTCCATCAGCTGCGTCAGCGACAGCCGCGCAAGCTTCACCGCGCTCCAGATGATCCACAACCCGATCGCGGCGCCGAAGGCCGGATCAAGATAGGGCACGCCGAAGAAGCCGCCCAGGACGAGAGCGACAAGGACGCTGCCGTTGAGGATCAGGTCGCCGCGGTAATGAAGCTCGTCGGCGCTGATCGCAAGCGAGCCGGTGCGGCGAACCACCGAACGCTGATAGGCGATCAGGCCCGTCGTCACGACGATCGAGAGCCCCATCACGAGGATGCCGGCCGGCGGATTCTCCACCGGCGCCGGCAGGATCAACCGGCGTACCGCCTCGGCGAGCAGCAGGATCGCGCTGCCGGTGATGAAGGCTGACTGGCCGAGCACGGCCAGGGGCTCGGCCTTGCCGTGACCGAAGCGATGCTCGCGATCGGCCGGGCTCATGGCGTGCCGCACGGCGAGCAGGTTGACGATCGCGGCGACGATGTCGAGCATCGAATCGATCAGGCTCGACAGCAGCGCGACCGAACCGGTGGCGAGCCAAGCGAGAAATTTGAGGCTGACCAGCCCGGCCGCGACCGCAACCGAGGCCCAGGTGGCGCGGCGGCGCAGCCGGCTTGCCGGCGCGTCGCTCACGGGTAGAGACGTTGCCGCCGCCATGTCTCACCCTCCCGGGTATAAAGCCAGCGGTCGTGCAGCCGCGAGGGTCGCTCCTGCCAGAATTCGATACGCTGCGGCACGACCCGAAAACCCGACCAGAAAGGCGGTCGCGCGACCGCGCGCCCGGCAAAGCGGCTGGCGAACTCCGCAGCCCGGCGCTCGAGCCGGGTGCGCTCGTCAAGCGGCCGCGACTGTTCGGAGGCCCAGGCGCCCAGCTGGCTGTCGCGCGGCCTTGTCGCAAAATAGGCGTCGGCTTCGGCCTCGCTCACCGGTTCGGCGATGCCCTCGATGCGCACCTGCCGGCGCAACGCGTGCCAGAAAAAGCACAATGCCGCCCGCGGATTGGCGAACAGCTCCTCCGCCTTGCGGCTCTCCATATTCGTGTAAAAGACGAAACCGCGCTCGTCGAAACCCTTCAAAAGCACGAAACGCAGCGACGGACAGCCATCCCGGGTCGCCGTGGCGAGCGCCATGGCGGACGCGTCGCGCTCGCCGCTGGCTGCGGCAAACCAGCGGCGGAACGGGGCGAACGGTTCGGGTTCGGAAATCTCGTCCATGGTTCTGTCCACCCCCGCTTGGCAATTCATTCCGACCCGAGCCGCTCCGTGCGCCCCGAGACAGGGCGCAGGCGCGCGCGCCCCGGATCGCCGATTTCGGCGAGCAGATCGGCGATGCTCGTCTGCATGACCGCGCTCTCGGCCCGCACGATGCGCTCCATCGCCGGCGCGACTTGGCGCTGCCACGCTGCCGAGGCTTCCGTCCAGTGCCCGGCGAGCGGCAGGCGCAGAGCCTTATAGAGGTCCTGCAGGGTCGAGGAGGCGGGATCCCAGGCCAGCACCCAGCCGCCGGACTGGGTCTGGGCGACAAAGCCGGCCGCCGCGAGCGGCTTCATATGCTCGTCGACGACGGTTGTCGCGACGCCGAGATCGGCGGCCAGGGCCGGGGTGCTGCGGGCCTCGCCATGGCGCTGCGCGCGCGCCAGCGCGGCGATCAGCGCCAGGCTGAAACCGAGCCGCACGCCGCCGGCCGGCACGTCGCCGGCCTCTTCATCGATGCGCCAATTCGGCAGGGCGGCGGCGGCGACCGCGCCCAGGAGCACAGCCATCCACGAAATATACATCCACAGCAGGAAGATGGGGATGGTGGATAGGGCCCCGTAAACTGTCCGGTAGTACGAAACGGCGCCGATATAGATCGAAAATCCGACTTTCAGGATCTCGATCGCGACGGTCGCGATCAATGCGCCGAGCGCGGCGTCCCGCCAGCGCACCATGCAGTTCGGGATCACGCTGTAGAGAAGCGTGAAAGCGATGAATTCGAGCAGCGAGGGGGTGACGCGGGCCAGGCCGTGCAGCGTCGCGCTGCTGCTCATCAGCTCGGCCGCCTTCTGTCCCAGCCCGCCGTGCTGCGCCGCGATCTCGAAATAGGTCGACAACGATATGCTGACGCCGAGCAGGACCGGGCCGAGCGTGATCAGCGTCCAATAGGCGAGGACGCGCTGCACCCACGGGCGCGAAGCGGATACGCGCCAGATCAGGTTGAGCTGGTCCTCGACGGTGACGAGAAGCAGGACCCCGGTGACGGCGATGCCGGCGATGCCGATCGCCGTGCTCTGCGTCGCCGATTCGGCGAAGGTGCGCACCCATGCCGCCGCCTGCTCGCCGACCGCCGGAACGAAATAGCGGAACAACGCGGCGAGAAGCTTGTCACGCGCCTCGGACAGAATCGGGATCGCCGACAGCGAGCTGAGGGCGATGACCCCGAGCGGCACCAGAGAGACGAGCGTCGCGTAGCTGAGCGCGCCCGAGGCGGCAAAACAGCCGTCGCGGAAGAAGCGCCGAAAGACGTAAAGCGAAAAGGCGCCGATCGTCGCCGCGCCGCGGCGGAGGCGACCGAGTATGCGGCTTTCTGCTGCGATCTTGGCCATTACGCGACCTTGGGACCCGCCGTTCCGACAAATATGGGGAGCCTGCGGCGATCCCCGACAGCCGGCGGCGGCGCCCCGGATTGGCCGCCGCGACCACCTTCGTGTAGGATGGCGGCGGATTGCGCTGCGGAACGGAACGTACGATGCCGCTGATGGCGGGGAAGAAGGGCCTTGTCATGGGGGTCGCCAACGAGCGCTCGCTCGCCTGGGGCATCGCGAAGGCGTTGCACGAGCACGGCGCGGCGCTCGCCTTCACCTATCAGGGCGAGGCGCTCGGCAGGCGCGTGCGGCCGCTCGCCGAAAGTCTCGGCAGCGATTTCGTGATGGCCGCCGACGTCGCCGATGAGGGCAGCCTCGATGCGGTTTTCGCCGCGCTGGCGCGGCGCTGGGAGCGGCTCGACTTCCTCGTGCATGCCATCGCCTTTTCCGACAAGGATCAGCTCAAGGGCCGGTACATTGATACGACCCGCGAGAATTTTCTGCGCACGCTCGAGATCTCCTGCTTCTCGTTTACCGATGTCTGCCGCCGGGCGGCGCCGCTGATGCGCGCGGGCGGAAGCCTGCTCACCCTGACCTATGCCGGAGCCGAGCGGGTCATGCCGCATTACAATGTGATGGGCGTCGCCAAGGCGGCGCTCGAAGCGAGCGTCAAATATCTCGCCGTCGATCTGGGCCGGAACAACATTCGCGTCAACGCCATCTCGGCCGGTCCGATCAAGACCCTGGCCGCCTCCGGCATCGGCGATTTCCGCTACATTCTCAAATGGAACCAGCTCAATTCGCCGCTCCGGCGGAACGTCACGATCGAGGATGTCGGCGGCGCCAGCGTGTATCTGCTGAGCGATCTGTCGGCCGGCGTCAGCGGCGAGATCCATCATGTCGATTGCGGCTATCACGTGGTCGGGATGAAGGCGGTGGATGCGCCCGATATATCGGTCGTGTGAGCGCGCCCGGTGCGGCCAGTTGAAACAGAGATCGGCGTCATCATCAGGCCCGCCCGGCGCAAGCCGGCGGGCGCGGGAGCACGGTGGGCATGGCCGGCAACTCGTTCGGCACTTTATTCCGCTTCACCAGCTGGGGTGAAAGCCACGGGCCGGCGATCGGCGTCGTCGTCGACGGCGTGCCGCCGCGCCTGCCGCTGTGCGAAGCCGACATCCAGCCCTGGCTGGACCGGCGCCGGCCCGGCCAGTCGCGCTTCACGACGCAGCGCCGCGAAGCCGACCTCGTGCGCATTCTCTCCGGCACTTTCGAGGGCAGGACCACCGGCACCCCGATCCAGCTCCTGATCGAGAACACCGATCAGCGCGAAAAGGACTATCGCAACATCGCCGACCGTTTCCGCCCGGGCCACGCCGACTATACCTACTGGCGCAAATACGGCATCCGCGATTACCGCGGCGGCGGCCGCGCCTCGGCCCGCGAGACCGCCGCGCGCGTCGCCGCCGGGGCGATCGCCCGCAAGATTCTCGGCCCCGATGTCGTGATCCGCGGCGCTCTCGTGCAAGTGGGGCCGCACGCGATCGACCGTAAGGCCTGGGACTGGCAGCAAATCGAGCAGAACCCGTTCTGGTGCCCGGATGCCGAGATGGCGCGGGTTTGGGCCCTTTATCTCGACGAGATCCGCAAAGCGGGCTCCTCGACGGGCGCCGTCGTCGAAATCGTCGCGAGCGGCGTCCCGCCCGGCCTTGGCGAGCCGGTCTACGATAAGCTCGACGGCGATCTCGCCCGCGCCTTGATGACGATCAACGCGGTCAAGGGCGTCGAGATCGGGGCCGGCTTCGCCGCCGCCCGGTTGCGCGGTGAAGAGAACGCCGACGAGATGCGCGTAAGGGGCGGCAGGGTGGTGTTTTTGTCGAACAATGCCGGCGGCATCCTGGGCGGCATCTCGACCGGACAGGACATCGTCGTGCGCTTTGCCGTCAAGCCGACAAGCTCGATCCCGCTGCCGCTGCGCACGATCGATGTCGAAGGCAACGAGGTCGAGATCTCGACCCATGGCCGGCACGATCCTTGTGTCGGCATCCGCGCCGTCCCGGTCGGCGAGGCGATGGTGGCGTGCGTATTGGCCGATCACCTGCTGCGCCATCGCGCTCTCGTCGGCGGCTAGCACATGGAGGCCCAAATGCCGCAACCGGATCATGTCTCGGGGCTGCCTGTGCCCGATCCGGCGACTCTCGACGAAGACCTCAAAGCCCTCTTTGCGCGCTGCGTCGACAAGCTCGGCTTCGTGCCGAACGTCCTGCGCGCCTACAGCCTGCGGCCGTCCCGGCTGCGCAACTTCATCGCGATGTACAACGAGCTAATGCTGGCCCCCTCGGGCCTCTCAAAGCTCGAACGCGAGATGGTGGCGGTCGTCGTCTCGAGCGCGAACCGCTGTTATTACTGCCTTGTCGCGCATGGTCAGGCGGTGCGGCAGTTGTCCGGAGATCCCGAGCTGGGCGAAATGCTCGCGCTCAACCACCGCGTCGCCCGCCTCGAACCGCGGCAGCGGGCCATGCTCGATTTCGCCTGGAAATTGACGAGCGAGCCGGCCATGGTCGGCGAGGGAGATCGCGCGAGCCTGCGCCAGGCCGGTCTGAGCGAGGAGGAGATCTTCGACCTCGTCGAGACGGTCGGCTTTTTCAACATGTCGAACCGGATGGCGAGCGGTTTGGACATCATGCCGAACCGCGAATATCACCGCCGGGATCGCTGAGCCCGGGCGGCTCTGCGCAGGGGACGGCGAGCAGGCGCGCGATGCGGCGCATCGTGATCGGCGTCTTCGCCGCGATCGGCTTTACGGTCGTATTGCTGGCCGCCGCCGGGATCGCCTTCGCGCTCTTGCGGGCGGTTCGCAAGCCGCTGGCCGAGCGCATGCTGCTGACCGTCGATCTGACCCGGGGTCTTGCCGAGGGCGCCGGCGAAAATCCGCTGGCGCAGCTGCTTGTCGGAAAGCAGCCGACCTTGCGCGACTTCCTCGACGGGATCGAGGCCGCCGCCCGCGATCCCCGCGTCAAGGGCCTTTATGCGCGGGTCGGCGGCGACGGGCTTGGCCTCGCCGAGATCCAGCAGGTGCGCCAGGCGATCGCCGATTTTCGCGCCCGCGGAAAATTTGCGCTCGCCTATGCTGACAGTTTCGGCGAATTCGGCCCGGGAACGCGGCCTTATTACCTCGCCACCGCGTTCAACAAGATCTGGTTGCAGCCGATGGGGACGGTCGGCCTGACCGGGCTCTATTCCGAGGTTCCGTTCTTCAAAGGCACGCTCGACCTGCTCGGCATCGAACCGAGCTTCGACAAGCGCGAAGAGTTCAAGACCGCGGTCAACACCCTCACCCACACCAAGATGACGCCGCCGCAGCGCGAGGAGGTCGAGGGCATCCTCGGCTCGATCGGCGACCAAATCATCGCCGGGATCGCCGAGGGGCGCGGCCTGTCGGAGGCGCAGGTGCGGCAGGCAATCGACAACGGGCCGTTCTTCGCGACCGAGGCGCGGCGGGCCGGTCTGGTGGACCATCTCGGCTATGACGATCAGGCGCTTGCCTACGCCCGCCGGCGGGCCGGGCCGGACGCCGAGCGCATCCCGCTCGCCACCTATCTTGAGCGCGTCGGCCGTCCTTACAGCAAGGGGCCGAAGATCGCGCTGATCTACGGCGTCGGGCTGATCCAGCAGCGCGACAATCCGCAACTGGCATTGCTCGGCGAGAAGGTGATGTCGGCCCGCGCGCTGGACCGGGCCTTCCGCGCCGCCGTGCGCGATCCCGAGGTGCGGGCGATCCTGTTCCGGATCGACAGCCCCGGCGGCTCGGTCGTCGCCTCCGAATCGATCTGGCGCGACGTCGTCTTCGCCCGCAAGCGCGGCAAGCCGGTCATCGTCTCGATGGGCGACGTCGCCGGCTCCGGCGGCTATTACATCGCCGCGGCGGCGAACAAGATTGTCGCCGAGCCGGCGACCCTGACGGCCTCGATCGGCGTCTTTGCCGGCAAGCTGGTGCTTTCCGGTTTCTACAAGAAGCTCGGCATCACGATCGACTCGGCGCAGCTCGGCCGCAATGCAGGGATGTTCAGCGCCGCCGAGGATTTCTCGAGCGAAGGCCATCGCCGCCTTGCGGCGATCCTCGATCTGATTTATCGCGAATTCAAGGAGCGGGTTGCGAGCGGCCGCCACATGCCGCTCGACAAGGTCGAAGAGGTCGCCAAGGGCAGGGTATGGACCGGCGCGCAGGCAAAGGCGCGCGGCCTCGTCGACGCGCTCGGCGGCTACCGGACGGCGCTGCGCCTCGCCAAAAAAGCGGCCGGGATCCCGCCTTCCGCGCCGGTCACGCTCGCCGTTTATCCGAAGAGAAAGAGCCTGTTCGAGATTTTGTACGACCGGCTTTCGGGCCAACGGGGGGAAAGCGGGGAGGGGGCGGTGGCGCTTCTCCGCGCCCTGAAGCTCTTGCCGTCGTTGCGGCGGCTCGCCGTTCTGATCGACGACCCCGGCGTGCTGACGATGCCGCCGATCGGTCTGCCGCGATAACGGAACGCTGGTTCACGCCGACTGCCGCCCAGCCACCGCTGTGATGGTCGCGGCATCGGCGGCGTTGCCGTAAAGATGGCAGGCGACGAGGCGGTCGCCGATGGCGGTGAGTTCTGGTGCTTCCCGCGTGCACCGCGGCATCGCGTGCGGACAGCGGGGGTGAAAGCGGCAGCCGGAGGGCGGATTGAGCGGGCTGGGAACCTCTCCGGGCAGAACGATGTCTTCGCGCCGCTCGTCGGGATGGCTTGGCAGCGCCGCCGAGAACAGCGCCTTCGTGTAGGGGTGCATCGGGTTGCGGGCCAGCGTTCGCGCCGTACCGCTCTCGACAATCTGGCCGAGATACATGACCGCGATCGTGTGGCTCATATGGGCGACCGCGGCGAGATCGTGGGCGATGAACAGATAGGCCAGCCCCAGCTGGGTTTGCAGATCGCGCAGCAGGTTCAGGATCTGCGCCCGGATCGACACATCGAGGGCGGAGACCGGCTCGTCGAGCACGACGAGTTTCGGAGATAGCGCCAGGGCCCGGGCAATGGCGATGCGTTGCCGCTGACCGCCCGAAAATTCATGCGGGAAGAGTGCGGCCGAGCGCTCGGGAAGGCCGACCAGCTCCAGCAGCTCGCCGACGCGCTTGCGCACCGCCGCCGCGGGCAGGGTTTCGTTCGTGATCAGCGGCTCGGCGATGATCGCGTCGACCCGCATGCGCGGGTTCAGCGAGGCAAACGGATCCTGAAATACGGCCTGTACCGATTTCCGGTACCGTCGCCGTCCGGCGCCGTAGAGCCGGTACAGATCCTGCCCTTCGAAGCGGATCGTGCCGCCGCTCGGCTCTTCGAGGCCGAGAACGAGCTTCGCGGTGGTGGTCTTGCCGCAACCGGACTCGCCAACGATGCCAAGCGTGCGCCCAGCCTCGATCGTAAACGAGATCCCATCGACAGCGCGCACGACGCCGCGGCGGTGTGCAAAAGAGCCGCGCTTGGTCACAAAGTGTTTGGTCAGCCCAGAGGCTTCGAGCAGGACCATCAGGGCGCCCCGTCCGTCAACCCGACACCGGCGGGCTCGGCGCCGGCAGTGATTGACGCCGCCGCCAGAAGCCAGCACCGGGCGCGCCGGCTGTCGCCGAGAGCAAGCTCGGGCGGCGCTTCTTTGTGGCAGTGCGGCAATGCTCGCGGGCAGCGCGGGGCGAAGGCGCATCCGGCAGGCAGGGCAGCGAGATCCGGCGGCTGCCCGTCGATCGCGATCAGCCGCTGCCGCTCATCGCCAATCCGCGGGATCGAGCTTAGTAGCGCCTCGGTATAGGGATGGGAGGGGGCGTTGAAGACCTGCGAGACCGCCCCATATTCGACGATGCGGCCGGCATACATGACCGCCAGTCGATCGCACATCTTGGCGACGATACCGAGGTTGTGAGTGATGAAGATCAATGCCAGGCCGTGCGCCCGCTGCAATTCACGAAGCAGACTAAGATACTGCGCCTGAATCGTCAGATCGAGGCTGGTGGTGGGCTCGTCGGCAATCAGCAAGCGCGGGCCGCACGAGATGCCGATCGCACCGACAATGCGCTGACGCATCCCGCCCGACATCTCGTGCGGGTATTGGTTTACCCGCGCCTCCGCCGCCGGGATCCGTACCGCCCTCAGAAGATCGCAGGCCCGCCGCCAGGCGGCGGTGCGCGCGGCACCGTCATGCACGCGGATCGTCTCGACAATCTGATCGCCGACCGTAAAGAGCGGGTTGAGCGAAGCCATCGGATCCTGCAGGATCATCGCGATCCGCTTGCCGCGAATCCGCCGCATGTCGGCCTCGGACTTGCGAATGAGATCCTCGCCCTCGAACAGCACCGCGCCGCCGACGATTTGCGCTGCCGGGGGCAGCACGCGCAGGATGCTAAGCGCCAGCGTGCTCTTGCCGGAGCCGGATTCGCCGACGATCCCGAGCGTCTCGCCGGCGTCGACCGTCAGGGAAACATCGTCGACCGCGCGCACGATCCGGGCACCCTGTTCCCCGACATAATGGGTCGACAGATGGCGGATCTGGAGCAACGGTGCAGCAGTCATCGCAGTACCCGCATATAACCTCGCTCTGGAGCGGACCACGCCCGCGCGCTTACAGCTGACGCAACTGGGGATCGAGCCTCACCCGTAACCAATCGCCGAGCATGTTGGCTGACAGCACCATCAGCATGATACAGACACCCGGAAAGACGGTGAGCCACCAATAGCCAACCATCAACCCCTCTTTGCCGTCGGCCAGCATCAGCCCCCAGGCGGGTTGGGGTGGCGGCACCCCAACGCCCAGGAATGACAGCGATGCTTCGGCAACGATGACGACCCCGAGCATCAGCGTGCCGAGCACGATTGCCGAATTAAGGACATTGGGCAGGATATGCCGCCACATGATGGCCCATTTGGAGCAGCCGGCGACAATTGCGAGCCGGACGAAATCGCGTTCCTTCAGCGATAGCACCTCGCCGCGAATGACCCGCGCATAACGTGTCCAATACACCGCACCCAGGATGATGACGATGTTCCACATGCTCGGCCCGACAATTGCGGCGAGAAAGATCGCAAAGGTCAGCGCCGGCAGGGCGAGCCAAGTATCGGTGAGCCGCATGATTACCTGATCGACCCAGCCTCCCAGATAGCCCGAGATGATGCCGAGAAAGGTGCCGACAGCGCCGGCAAAGATGACTGCGGTGAAGCCAACCACCATCGAGATGCGGGCGCCAAAGATAAGCCGCGACAGCACGTCGCGACCGAGCTGGTCGGTGCCGAGCAGATATTTGGTGCTGCCACCAGCTTCCCAAAACGGCGGGCGAAAACGCTCCGATAGCACTCCGACCTCAGGGTTATGGGGCGCCAGTAGGTTGGCGAAGATCGCGACAAAGACGATGGCGCCGAGGATCAGGATCGGGATCCATGGAAGCTTGCCGCGCCGGATAAGGCGAAGGCGCCGCGGGCGCAGGTTCAAGCCGGCTGTCTGGGCAGGTACGCTCATGACGCTCACTTCTCCAGGCGGATGCGCGGATCGATCACTGCATAGACGATATCGACCAATAGGTTGACGATCACGATCATGACGCCCCCCAGCAGCACAACGCCCTGCACCACGGGAAAGTCGCGGAACGCGATCCCCTCATAAAGCAGCCGCCCAATACCAGGCCAGGCGAATACAGTTTCGACGACGACTGCGACGTTGACCATCAGCACGAGGTTGATCCCAGCCAGCGTTAACACCGGGATCAAAGCATTCTTGAAAGCGTGCTTGGCAATCACCAGCGACTGCGGCAGGCCCTTGATGCGGGCGAGCTTGATATATTCCGAGCCAAGCACTTCGAGCATCGAGGAGCGGGTTAGGCGCATATGGGCGGCGGCGAAATACCAGCCGAGCGCGAAGGCCGGCATGACGATGTGAGTCGGGCCACCGCCACCCGAGGAGGGCAGCCAGCCAAGGGTCACAGAGAATAACAGGATCAACAGCAACCCGACCCAGAAGGAGGGCATAGACAGGCCGAGCAATGTGAACAGTTTCCCCGCCTGGTCCCAGAACCGCCCGACCCGCACCGCCGCAAGAATTCCACTGGGGATGCCGATCAGCAGCGAAAAGGCCATTGCGACCGCCGCCAGGATCATCGAGTTCGGCAACCGCTCCAGATACAGCCTCATAACCGGGATCTGGTAATAGAACGACTGGCCGAGATCGCCATGCGCAAGGTTCGCAATGAACAACCAATATTGCACCCATATCGGCCGATCGAGGCCGAACCGATGGTGAATAGCAGCGATGTCACCGGGACTGGCGCCCGGCTCGACCAGCAATGCCGCAGGATCACCGGTCACGCGCACGAAAAGAAAGATAGTGACCGACAGCAGCAGCAGCGAAAGGGCGGCGTAGCCTGCCCGCCGGAGGATATAGCGCCGCATCAAATCTCCCGCGATTCATGCTTTCTTCACGCTTTCAAGGTGATGTCCTCAAACGGTGCGGTATAGGCAAAGCCCGGGATCAGCCCGAATCCAGACTGGCCGACACGCGGGCCGACACCGTTCAAAAAGCCGAGTTGCCAGATTGGCGCATAGATTGCCTTTTCGTAAACAAGCCGCTGCATCTTGGCCAGGATCGCCGCCCGCTTGTTTTTGTCGAGCTCGACCGCCTGCTGCGGGTACAGCGCGTCGATATCAGGGTAACTGCCATACACAAACGCGCCGCCCTTGACGACAAAGGAGGCCAGCCGTGTCGCCGCGTTGCCGAAGGCACCGCTCGCCCCTTGAATGATGCCGTGCGTATATTTCTTGCCAGAATAGTTGGCAAAAAATGCGGCGCGTTCGACCGGCTGCAATCTGGCGCGAATGCCGATCTCCGCGAGATTGTTGATGGCGATCTCAGCCATATTCGAATACGAGCTGTCGGCGTAATAAAGCCCGGCATCGAAGCCGCCGGGATAACCGGCTTCGGCCATCAGCTTTCTGGCCTTCTCCGGATCGTAAACCGCTGGCGGCGGCTGCCAATAATATTCGAAGGTGTAGGGAATAATGCTGTTGGTGATCTTGCAGTAGCCAAGAAACAATGCCTTGCTCATGCCGTCGCGGTCGATCGCAAGATTGGCCGCCTGCCGCACGCGCAGATCGTGCCACGGCGAGCGCGGGTTCCATTGCTCAGGGAAATAGAGCCAGTTCGGTGCCTGCAGTACGACCGGCTTCAGAGCAAGGCCGGGCGTCCTCAGCAACTCCTGAGCCAGCTCGCCGCGGATCGAATAGGCGATGTCGACCTCACCGCGTTTGAGGGCGGCCAGCCGCGTCGACTCGTCGGGAATCACCTTCATGACCAGCCGCTTGACGTTCGGCGTTTTGCGCCAGTAGCCCTCAAACGCCTCCAGTACCAGCTCGACACCCGGTGTGAACGAGACGAATTTGTAGGGGCCAGCGCCGATCGGCACCTTCTTGAAACCCCCGTCGCCGACTTTCTCGACGTATTTCTTCGGTACGATCCATCCGGCTCCGCTCGCGCTCGCATAGAAGGTCAGAAAATCCGGCCACGGCTTTTTCAGCGTGAAGCGCACCCGCCGCGGATCGGGCGTCTCGATCCGCGCCACCCGCGGTTTCATGACCTCGTGCGCGGCGCCGCGATAGCGCTCGAACGAGAACTTAACGTCCTCGGCGGTGACCGGCGCACCATTGTGGAACATCGAGCCTTTGCGCAGCACGAACTCGTAGGTCAGATTGTCTTCGGAGGTCGTCCACGACTCAGCAAGGCTCGGCGCCTGCGGATTGCCCGGCATCGGCTTGACCATCGCATCGTGCAGGGCGTAGAGCACTATGAACGGCGTAATGATGCCCTGGGTGTCGGCTGGATCGAACCAAGTCGGCGCCAGCGAGACGTGGATCGCCCAGGTCAGTTGCCCAGCCGGCGCCGCGGCGCGCGCCGTGATCGGGACGGCGCTGCTCATAAGGCCAAGAGCCGAAAAAGCCAGAATCTCGCGCCGGGTCGGAAGTCCGCCCGCACCGTGGCCTCCCAGGCGCCCGCGGTCGCCACCAAAGCCGCCCATTCGTTTCCTCCCGATAGACCGCATTTTTGATGCCTTGCATAAATGTAGGACAGGGTTGCAAAAATGTCTCGGATATTGTGACAAAGAAAGGACCTTCAGCCGCGGATATCGTCAACCTTCATCGCGGGGTTCGGGCGGGGTGACGACGCGCCGGACCGGCATCGGCGCGGCGCCGATATCGGAGAGGTCGATCTGCGGCATCGCGAGATCGAGTTGCCGCAGCACCGCGTTCGCCAGCTCGTTATAGCGCCCGAAATTGCGGCGCAGCCGTCCGCGCCAAGCCGGGAGGCCGCCGCTGGCATGCAGCTCGAACGACGATTCACGCCCGTCAAGGGCCGAGGAGACGTGATCGGCGGCGAGCTGCAACAGCGCCGCGCGCTGCAATGCGGTGTAACCGCCGCCGCCGAACGCGTCTTCAAGCTCCGCCGCCATTTCGGGCGCCGCCAAGTCCTTGTCGGTCGGGGTGATGACCAGCGAAGAGCCGGGAATGATGCGCAACAATTCGGCCATGCGCTGTCGCGCTTTCAGGATGGCGATGCCGCCCGGCGTCAGATGCGTGTGATTGGGGCAGCAGTGGCCGCCGGAGGTGAAAGAGGGATCGCGCTCGGCCGCGATCAGGCAGCTGCGCACGGTCTCGACCTCGACGATCAGATCGATCAGATATTCGATCGTCGGCTCGTGCTGCCTGAGGCCGAGGGCATCGACGCAGGCCAGCGCCAGCCCGAGCGTGAACTCGGCTTTCGCAAGCCACCCGTAAAGGTGGTGCCAGATCAGCCAGCGGGCAACCGGCTCCGGCGAAGGCTCGACAAAAAAGACGCGTTCCCAGGGGATGAAGACCTTGTCGAGCCACATCTGGCCGTCCAGCTCGTCGTAGCGATGGGAAAGCGGCGCGGCGAACGGGTTCGCCGGGCGGGCCGCGACCTTGCGGCAGACCGTCGTCACGCCGGGCGCCCCGACCGGCACGATGAAGCTGACGCGCTGCCCCTCCAGCTCGATGCCCGAGAGCGCGCCGATATAGACGTCCTCGGCATAGGCCGGGCTCGTGTGCATGCCGACCTTGCCGGACAGGACGAGGCCGGCATCGCTCTCGCGCACGAGCTTGAGTGCGACGCGCTCTTTCGGGTCGGGGCGCAGGCGCGCGCCGATCGTCGCACCGCCGCCGCAGAAGGTCAGAAAGCGGCCGCTGGCGGCGATCTGCTCGCGATAGGCGGCCGCCGCGGCAATCTGGCTGGCGGGAGCGCGGAAATCTTCGACGGCGCTCAACACGCCGAGGGCGATCAGATTGCCGTAGGCCGGGGTGTGCGTGATGTTGCCGGCGGAAAGGAAGGTCGTCGCCGCGAAGGAGCGCCCCATGCCGATCAGATCGGCGGCGCTTTTGGGCAACACATAGGCCCATGCCCGGCGCTCGCCGGCGGCATCGGGCGGAGCGAACAGCACCTCGCGCCAAGCCGGATCGAAATGGCGATCGTACCAGGCGGCATATTCGTCGATCATCGCCCGGGTCGCGGGGTGAGTCGTCACATCCGCGATCGGGCCTTCCCCCAGGACCCACACCTTGCGCCCGTCGCGCAGCGCCTCCCGGTATTCGGCCCCTGTTCGCATCCCCGGCCTCCCTCCTTTTTTCGGTCACGACGGCTGGGATAGAGTGCTGCTACTGTGAGCGAAGCGGCGCGCCCAAGACAAGGAGACTCGCATGGCTCTGCGCATCGGCTATCTGCTGCCGACCCGCGAGCGCATCATGGAGGGCCATCCCGAAACCGCGACGCTGTTGCGGCTGGCCGAGCGGGCGGAAGGGCTTGGCTATGACTCGGTATGGGTTGGCGATTCGGTGCTGGCCCGACCGCGGCACGATCCGCTGACCTTGCTCGCCGCCGTCGCGGCGCGCACCGGCAAGGTTGCGCTCGGCACCGCGGTTTTGTTGCCGGCTTTGCGCAACCCGGTGCTGCTGGCGCATCAGGCCGCGACGATCGACCAGATCAGCGCGGGCCGGCTCATTCTTGGCGTCGGCATCGCCAGCGATCTGCCGAATATTCGCGCCGAATTTGCCGCCTGCGGCGTGCCGTTCGAGCGGCGCGTCGGGCGCATGCTCGAGGGGCTGCGCCTGATGCGGGCGTTGTGGACAGGCCAGCCGGTCGACTGGCAGGGACGCTGGACCGTCACGGGCGGGGTCCTCGCGCCGATCCCGGCGCGTCCCGGCGGTCCGCCGATCTGGGCCGCGGGATCGACGCCGGCCGCGCTCGAACGGATCGGGCGGCATTTCGACGGCTGGTTCCCGAACAATCCCGGCGCCGCTTCTTGGGGCGAGCGGTGGCGACAGGTGTTGCAGGCCGCCCGCGACGCCGGCCGCGACCCCGCCGCTCTTGTCGGCGCCGCCTATCTGACGCTGGCGATCGATGAGGACAGGGCGCGCGCCGAGCAGCGGCTCGACGCCTTCATGGAGCGGTACTACGACCAGCCCGCGGCGGTGATGCGCGCAAGGCAGGCCAGTTTCGCCGGTCCGGCCGCCGCCGCCGTCGCCTGGTTGCGCGAATTCGCCGCGGCCGGCGCCAGCCATTTGGTGCTGCGCTTTGCTGGCGATGCCGAGCGCCATCTCGAAACGATCGCCCGGCTGCGCGCCGAGATCGGATAGGCGCTAGCCCAGCTTGAAAAATGCGACGGCGTTCCCGGCCCAGATCTTGCGCTTCTCGGGCTCGGGGACATCGGCGTAGATCTCCTCGACGAGAGGCTTCGTGTGCGGCCACTCGCACTCGATGTGCGGGAAATCGGTCGCGAACATGATGCGGTCGACGCCGATGTGGTGACGCTCCTCGACCGCGATCCGCTCGTATTGCACGCTGAAATAGATGTGCTCGCGCACATATTCGCTCGGCAATGCTTTCAAAGGCTTGAAACCGAGCTGCTCCTCGGCCCAGCCAAGATGGCGACGATACCAGAGGTCGGCGTGTTCGAGCCAGAACGGCACCCAGCCGAGCCGCGTTTCGGCGAAGAACACCTTGAGCTTCGGAAAGCGTTCGAAAACGCCGGAGAGAACCAACTGCGCGATGCTGATTGCCGGCGGCAAACCGAAATTGCAGATCCATTCCAGAAACGGCCGGCGCAACCGCTGCATGACCTCGGGAACCTCTCTCGGGTAGCGGAAGGTCGGCTGGGCGGCGCGCGGGCCGGTACGGTAGAACTGGACATGCGCGGTGACCGGCATGTCCATCGCCACCGCCGCGGCCCAGAATTTGTCGTCTTCGGGGGTCGGATAGCCTTTGGCGTTCGGCAGGGCGCCGAGCAGGACGCCCTTGAGGCCGAGCCGGGCGCAATGCTCCATCTCGGCGACGGCGTCGTCGACATTGGTGATCGGGATGACGCCGATGCCGATCAGGCGATCGGGGGCGAGCGCGCAATATTCCTCGGCAAGCCAGTCGTTATAGGCGCGGATCACCGCCTTATAGACTTCGTCATGAGCGATGTTGCGCCAGAATACGGGCCCGGCGACCATTGCCGGGAATAGCACTTCGGCATCAAGGCCGTCCCTGTCCTGTTCGCGCACGCGCTGCTCGGGCGAGCCGGTGCCGGCCGCGTCCTCGACCTTGAGACCGAAGGGCTGCCACTGTCCGGCCGGCCGTCCGGCGCGCAGGTCGAGGAAGTTGGCTTCGAGAAGCGGCTGGCCCTCGATCAGCAGGGCGTCGCCGCCATCCGGCAGATGCACGGTGCGCGGCGCACGGTCGCGATATTTCGCGGGAACCCGCCCGGTCCACCGCTCGGGCGGGACTTCGAGGTGGCCGTCGCTCGACATCAGCCTGTATTCCCTTGCCATCAGGGCCTCCTTCCGTGGCGCCCGCCGATATTAACGCAACCCGGACGGCGGCGCGAAGCCCGGCTCGGGAGCACGAGGGGGGATGGTCGAGCACGAGGCTTTCTCCGCCTCCGGCGCTTGGCGCGCAAAGGCGGGGGGGGAAGCGGCGGGGGTCTTGTTAAAGCGCGTTGATGCGCGCGGCAAGGCGCGAGAGCTTGCGCGCGACCGTGTTCTTATGCAGCACGCCCTTGCTGGCGGCGCGATGGAGTTCCGGCTGCGCGAGGCGGAAGGCCGACTGCGCCGCCTCCTTGTTGCCGCTTGCGATCGCCACTTCGACCTTCTTGACAAAAGTCCGCACCCGGCTCTTGCGGGCGCGGTTGATCGCCGTGCGCTTTTCGGTTTGGCGGATGCGCTTCTCTGCCGATTTGTGATTGGCCATGAACACCCATTCCCGCACGAAAGCGGGCGCTTATATCGGCGCGCCGCGGCTCAAGTCAACTCTCTCGGAAAGAGGAAGCGCCCCACCTCGGGGCCTTTCCCGATCGGGGTTTGCGGCGGGGCTGCGCCTTGGGCCCTCGCGTCGCTGCGGCTTGCTTTGCTCTCTTTTTTGCGGCGGCGCGACCCTCCCGGGAGGGGGGCAAGGCGTCCCCCTGATCCGGGCTGCGGCCTTCGCCCCCTGGCGGGGCCGGGTTCTCAGCGGGTTGGCAATTGTTCGGGACGGTAGGTTCCGGACAGCTTGTCGAGCCGCAGTGCGACCGGCGCGCCGAGCCATAGCGCGTAGCGGCTATGGTCGTCGACCGAATCGTCGGTCAGCGGATGCACCAGGACGTCGAGACCTTCGCGGTTCAGCATCAGCCACGGTACGACGGCGGGGAATTGGGCGGCATTGAAGATGATCTGGAGCTGCGGGACGGGGTGCGGGCCGACCGCCTCGCCGCTGGAACGACCGCATTCGACGCCAAACCGCTCCACGAGCTGCTGGCGCAGCCGCTCGGCGAGCGGGCGGGTGCCGGCATCGTAATAGACATGCGCGTGATAGCCGCGGATGGCCCTGGTTTCGGCGGAAGCTTCGTTCATGGCGTGACCTCCCGGGAAGCGTCCCGATTGTGGCAAACGCGCGCGCCCCCGGCAAGCCGCGCGGCCCGCTTCAGCGGCCTTTGAAATTGGCTTTCCGCTTCTCGATAAAGGCGGCCATGCCCTCCTTCTGATCCTCGGTCGCGAAGGTCGCGTGGAAGAGCCGGCGTTCGAACCGGATGCCTTCGCTCAAAGGCGTCTCATAGGCGCGATTGACCGCCTCCTTGACCATCATTGCGATCGGCCGCGACATCGCCGCGATCCGTTCGGCGACCTTGACCGCTTCGGCGAGCAGCTCTGCGGCCGGAACGACGCGGCTGACCAGCCCCAAGCGCTCGGCCTCGGCCGCGTCCATCATGCGGCCGGTCAGACACAGATCCATCGCCTTGGCCTTGCCGATAAAGCGGGCGAGGCGCTGGGTGCCGCCGGCGCCGGGGATCGTGCCGAGCGTGATCTCGGGCTGGCCGAAACGCGCGGTGTCGGCGGCGATGACGATATCGCACATCATCGCGATCTCGCAGCCGCCGCCCAGCGCAAAGCCGGCGACGGCGGCGATGATCGGCTTGCGGCATTGGGCGACCCGTTCCCAGCCGCGGGTGATGAAATCCTCGCGATAGGCCTCGATATAGGTCTTCGCCGCCATCTCCTTGACGTCGGCGCCGGCGGCAAAGGCCTTGTCGCCGCCGGTCAGAACGATCGCGCCGATCGCCTCCTCGGCCTCGAATGCGTCGAGGGCGGCGCCGAGTTCCGCGATCAGCGCCGCGCTCAGCGCGTTCAGCGCCTGCGGCCGGTTCAAGGTGATGATGCCGACCGCGCCGCGGCGTTCGACGAGAATGTTGTGGTAGCCTTGAGGCTCGCTCATCCGATCGCTCCGTTAGCGTTGCCGCTTGGCACAATAGAAGGTCGAGCGGCCGGCCTGCACGATGCGCCTGACGCCTTCGGCGCAGTCGCAGCCGGGGCAGGGCATGCCCTCGCGGCCGTAGACCGCCCAGCGATGTTGGAAATAGCCGAGCCCGCCATCGGCCCGGACATAGTCGCGCAGCGAGGATCCGCCGGCCGCGATCGCCTCTTCCAGCACCGCGCGGATCGCCGCGGCGAGCCGGGCGGCGCGATCGCGGCCGATCGCGCCGGCGCGCCGGCGCGGCGACAGACGGGCGCGGTAGAGCGCCTCGCAGGCGTAGATATTGCCGAGCCCGGCGACGACCCGCTGATCGAGCAGCGCCGATTTGAGCGGCGTTGTCCGGCCGGCGAGGGCGGCGGTGAGATAGACGCCGTCGAACCCCGGCTCGAGCGGTTCCGGTCCGAGATCGGCCAGCAGCGGATGGCGCGCCAGCTGGGCGCGGCTCGTATAGTCGAGCAGTCCGAAGCGGCGGGGATCGTTGAAGCGGATATGGCTGCCGTCGTCGAGCGTCAGCACGACGTGATCATGGCGGCCGGCGGGGGACGCGGCGCCGGCGGTGATGCGGCCGGACATGCCGAGATGCAGGATCAGGATCCCGTCATCGTCCAATTCGATCAGGAGGTACTTGCCGCGGCGGCCGAGGGCGCCGATCCGAGCTCCCTGCAGCCGCTCGGCGAGCGCCGGCGGGAACGGCCGGCGCAGATCCGCGCGGCGCAATTCGGCGCGCAGGATGCGCCGGCCGCTCATCACATGCGCAAGACCGCGCCGAATCGTCTCGACCTCGGGAAGCTCGGGCATCCGCCGCACGGAGTTTTGCCGGCCGGCCGCCCATGGCGCGGGCGGCCCTCTCTCGGCTATCTTCCTGCCCGATGAACGGCAACGACACAAGCGCGGAGACCGATTTCGGCTTCCGCCGCATTCCCGAGGCGGAAAAGGCGCCGCGGGTGCGCGCGCTGTTCGACAGCGTGGCGTTCCGCTACGATCTGATGAACGATCTGATGAGCGGCGGCATCCATCGCCTGTGGAAGGCTGAGATGGTGGCCGCCTTGCGGGCGCGGCCGGGCCAGCGCCTCGTCGACGTCGCCGGCGGCACCGGCGATGTCGCGTTGCGGGCATTGCCGGCTCTGGCGCCGGAAAGCGGCGGCGGCGCCGTTGTCTGCGATGTCAGCGAGCGAATGTTGGCGATCGGGCGCGCCCGCGCGCTCGATCGCGGCATACTCGCGGGCATCGCATGGCTCGTCGCCGACGCCGAGCGGTTGCCTTTCGCCGATCGCAGTTTCGACCTTTACACGATCGCCTTCGGGCTGCGCAATGTCACGCGGATCGCGGCGGCGCTCGCCGAGGCGCGGCGCGTCCTGAAGCCCGGAGGCCGCTTTCTCGCCCTCGAATTCACCCCCGCCGTGATCCCGCCGCTGCAACCGCTCTACGATCTCTACAGTTTCGGAGTGGTGCCGCTGATGGGCCAGATCGTGACCGGCGAGCGCGAGGCGTATCGCTATCTCGTGGAGAGCATCCGGCGCTTTCCGCGGCAAAGCGCGCTCGCCGCGATGATCGCCGAAGCCGGGCTTGAGCGGGTCAAATTCCGCAATCTGTTGGGGGGCGTCGCTGCGCTCCATTCGGCCTGGCGTCTTTGAGGCATTCCGGCCGCTGGCGGGGCCGCTGCGAGCTGGCCGCAACCTGCTGCGCTTGTGGCGCATCGGAATAACGCTGGCGCGCCACGATGCGCTGTTCCCGCTCGACCAGGTTGCGGCGCTGGCGCCGCTGCTGCGGACCGCGCGTCTGCTGGCCCGCCGCCGCGGCCCGGAAGAGCCGCGGCCCGGCAAGCGGCTTGCCGCGGCGCTGGGCGAGCTCGGGCCGAGCTTCATCAAGCTCGGCCAGATCCTGTCGACCCGGGCCGATCTGTTCGGCGATGAGATCGCCGCCGATCTGGCAAGTCTGCAGGACCGCCTCCCGCCCTTCCCGGGCCGGCAGGCGCGAGCGTTGATCGAGGCCGAATTCGGCGAGCCCGTCGCCAATCTGTTCACCGATTTCGAGGATACCGCCGTGGCCGCCGCCTCGATCGCCCAGGTGCATTTCGCCCGCACCACCGACGGGCAAGAGGTTGCCGTCAAGGTGCTGCGCCCGGGCATTGCCGAGGCGTTTGCCCGCGATCTCGACCTTTTTTTCTGGCTCGCCGCGCTGGTCGAGCGGCTGCAGCCGGCATTGCGCCGGTTGAAGCCGGTCGAGGTCGTCGAGACCCTCGCCGAGATGGTGCAGATCGAGATGGACCTGCGCTTCGAGGCCGCGGCGGCCTGCGAGCTCGCCGAGAATTTTGCCGGCGATCCGGGCTTTCGGGTGCCGCGAGTCGACTGGCGACGCACCGGCCGCACCGTGTTGACCCTGGAGCGGATCAGCGGCATCCGCATCGACGATCGCGCCGCGCTGCTCGCCGCCGGCCACCGCATCGACGACCTCCTTGCCAAGGCGGCCAGCGCCTTCTTCAACCAGGTCTTCCGCGACGGCTTCTTCCACGGCGATCTCCACCCCGGGAACATGTTCGTCGCCGCCGACGGCGCCCTGGTCGTCGTCGATTTCGGCATTATGGGCCGCCTCGACCGCGCCACGCGTTATTATCTCGCCGACATGCTGCTCGGATTTCTGTCCGGTGATTACCGGCGCGTCGCCGAGGTCCATTTCGCCGCCGGCTATGTCCCCTCGCGCCGCTCGATCGACGCCTTCGCCCAGGCTTGCCGCTCGATCGGCGAGCCGATCCTGGGCAAGCCTTTGCAGGAGATCTCGATCGCCCGGCTGCTGGCGCAACTGTTCCAGGTGACCGAGCAGTTCGAGATGGAAACGCAGCCGCAGCTGCTGCTGCTGCAGAAAACCATGGTGCTGGTCGAAGGGATCGGCCGGCGCCTCGACCCCGGAGCCAATATCTGGGCCCTCGGGCGGCCGCTGATCGAAGCCTGGATGCTCGAGAATCGCGGCCCCGAGGCGCGGCTGCGGCAGAGCCTTGAAACCCTGGTCGAGACGGCCGAGCGCCTGCCGCAACTGGTGCAGAACCTGGAGAAGCTGGTGAGCAAATGGTCGCGCGAGGGCGTTGTCCTGCACGCCGAGACCCTGGCCGCGAACGCCGCCCATCGGGCCCGCGGGCTTGTCCTCGTGCTGGCTCCGCTCTGGATCGCCGCCGCCGCTCTCCTCGCCATCGCCTTTGCGCTCGTCCTCGGGCGCTAAGCAGCGCGGCAGCGGACACGACCGCAGGCCGGTATTTGCCTTTTGACACCTAAGCCCTTTGGCGACCGCCCATGTCCAGCCGAAGCGATGCCAGCCATCCGCTCGCGCGAGCGGCCGGGCATGCCGCAGCTATAGCCGCAGAAAATCTGAAAAACGTGTCCGCGGCGCCACAAAAGCGCCCGATCAAGTCGACGGGCGTCCTCGAATCGCCGTTTGTGAGCAAAAGGGGACCACGGGTTGACAGTGGCGGTTGAGGCTGTTTAACTTCGCCCGTTCCTGCCTGTCACACCCGGATACCACCCCCAACAGTCCGGGACGACGCCAAACTGCATGCTTCGCCCCGTCCTATACCATAGCGACGGGAACGTGCGGCTTGCTGCGCGACACCGGGGCATGCGCTGCGAGAGGAGATGACGCCGCATGCCGCTGCGACAGAGGGCCAGCCTTGCCGTTGCGCTGCTGATGGTCTCAACCGCCGCGCTAGCCGGAACTCCCCAAAAAAGCGGATCGGAACCGCTGATCCGGCCTCCCGCCGGCAGCCCGGCCACGGCCGCGTCGCGGGGGATCAAAAACCGGGGCGCCCGCAGGCTCATATCCCGGCGCCCGATCGCCCGTGCCGGTTTTCCGGCCGGCATGCGCGCAATCGGAAGCCGACAGGTCGGCAGGGCGGTCTGGTACCAGCTGGAAGGCAGCCGCACGGCAAGCGGGGAGCGCATGGACGATTCCCGCGCCACCGCCGCTCATCGCTCGCTGCCGCTATTGTCCTACGCCCGGGTTACAAATCTCGACAACGGCCGGTCGGTCGTCGTGCAGATCAACGATCGCGGCCCGGTCAGCCACCGCTTTATCATCGATCTTTCGCCGCGGGCGGCGGCCGAGATCGGCATGATCCGGAGCGGGGTGGCGAAAGTCGCGGTGCAGCCGCTCGCGCTCGATGAGCCGCAACCGGCGCAAAGGATCGCCGCGGCCCAGTGAGGCCGCCCCGATGATCGCTCCGCCGACGGGTTTGCGCCGCTTCAGCCGGCGGCGATGTCGAGGATCGTCAGCGCCAGGGCCTGGGCGCGCGGGACGATCGTGTCGATGCGGCACCACTCATCGTCGCGATGGGCATTGCCGCCGACCGGCCCCGTCGCGCACAGCGTCGGCGTCCCGAGGGCCGCGGTAAAACCGCTGTCGGCCGAGCCGCCGGTCGCCTCCGCGGAGACTTGGAAGCCGAGACCGGCGGCGGCGCGCGCATAGCGTTCAAGCAAGGCGCGGCTCGCCTCGTCCTGTTCGAGCGGCAGGAAATTGCCTTCGCGCAGGATATGCCCCTCGCTGCCCGGGAATTCGCAGCAGCGGCAGATCTCGCGCACCTCGCCCAGGATCTTTTCCATGATGTTGAGGGTCGGGAAGCGCACGTCGACCGCGGCGGTGGCGCGCGCGGCGACGGTGTTGACCGCGGTGCCGCCGCCGATCAGGCCGACATTGACGGTGGCGCCGAGCGCATAGTCGGTCAGCCGGTGCAGGCGCTGGATCTTGCGCGCCAACGCCTCGATCGCGCTGACGCCCTGATCGTGCGCGGCGCCCGAATGGGCGGCGCGGCCGGTTACCTCGAATTCGATGAAGGCCGCCCCCTTGCGCCGCGATACCAGATTGCCGGAAGGCCGTCCGGGCTCGGAATTGAAGACGGCGCGCGCGCCGCGCGCCTCGGCTTCGATGACGGGGCGCGAAGAGGGAGAGGCAATCTCCTCATCCGCGGTGAACAGGCCGACGAGCGGGCACGGCGCACCGAAGCGCGCGAAGGCCGCCAGCACGAAGGCGTTCATGACGAGGCCCGATTTCATATCGGCGACGCCCGGACCGAAGGCTTTTTGCCCCTCGATGCGGAACGGGCGGAGAGCGGCGGTGCCGTCGGGGAATACGGTGTCGCGATGTCCCATCAAGATAATGGGTCGATCTCCCGCACCTTTTGCCAGCAGCCGCGCCGCAATGCAGTCGCCATAAGTGGCGTTCGCAAAGACCTCGCAAGTCAAGCCGAAAGGTTCGAGAAAAGCGCGCAGGCGCGCGCCGACCGCATCGACGCCGGGCTTGTTGTAGCTGCCGGAATCGATATTTACGAGATCAGCCAACAGCGCGATCATCGCCTCGTACTGCCGGCCAAGATGTTCGACAATCGCGCTTCCAGTCTCGATGCTCATCGCTGCCCTCGCTGTTGCCTCACGATTGCTCCCTCCGCCGGCCGCGCAGTCAGGGCAACGGGCTGGCGAAGGAGGCAAGGGTGCCCCCGATCTCGCCCAGATTCTTGAAAACGACGCTGAACAGCACCGACACCCCCGGCTTGACGGGGCCGTTGACAATCCCCGATTGGCTCAGCGAGCCGATGAAGGCCATGCATTCGTCCTGGTAGATCGCCGAGATCGAGGCGTAAAGGCTGGTATTGACAGCCTGCGGCACCGCGACCCCGTTCACGAGATTGGTGCTGTTCGTCAGGTTGAGGGTCTCGGTCCCGCGCAATGACCAATAGCGCGTCAATCGCACGGTGGCGTCGAACGAGAGCTGCTCGCGCTTACCCAGCACGAGGCTCTGGCCCGTCGTCGGAAGGATCTCCGCCTCGTTCGGCTGCTGCGCCGGGATCAGTAGAAAATTGCCGCTGACGCGAAAGCTCTGCGGTCCGGCGCTGACCCCGATCTGCTGGCTGCGGCTGGTAAGATCTTTGCGGTCGAGCCGGAAGCGATAGGTCAGATCGAGATAGGAGCTGGGCGCCAGTACGACGCTCCCGACCACGTCGGACAGCCGGTGCTCGGCGCCCGAGGCCAGCGGCAGAAACGGGTTCCGTTCGGCGCGATAGCTCTGGCCGACCAGCATCCGGTAGCTGCCGCCACGGTCGTCGTAGAGACCGAGCTTGAGCCCGTAATCGACCCGCTGGCCGGTATCGAGCACATCGTAGCCGGGCAGGCGGTCGGGGCGGAACAGATCGGTGGCGCTGAAGTCGAAATTGAGACTGTCCTCGTCCGGGATGCGGTGTTGGTTGCCGCCCGACGGCCCGGCGAAGACCGCCGCGATCGGCTCGACGAGCTGGGTCGTCGCGGCGCCGCGACGGATCAGCGGGTAGTTCCAGATAAGCCCGACCTGCGGGAATATGCGGCCGGTCGCAAAATTGCGCCCGATTGGCTCGGCCGCCGGCATGCCATTGACCGGGAAATAGGCGGCCGGCAGATCCGGGTTCGATTTCAGGCTGAGGTCACTGATCGAATAGCCGTCGGCGCGGGCGCTGAACAGGAATCTGTATTGGCCGCCAAGACCGTCGCGGAACGTGCGCTGCCATTGTGAGCCGAGCGACAATCGCCGCGTCTGGGTGCCGACCTCGCGGACAATATTGAGAAGATTGGCGTTGAAGCGCCATATCCCGCCAAAGCCGAAGGCGTTGGGCTCGCTCGCCCAGCTGCGGGTGGCGACCGGCAGGACGATCGGCTGGGTCGAATCGCCGAGTCCCGGCAGCAGCGGTTGGAACATATAGGCGTCGATATCGGTCGCACCGCGCGGCTCGAAGCCCTCGAGGTAGGCGCGGCTGATCAGCGCGTCGAGTGGCGGGGTCGGAAAGCCGAATTCCTGCAGATAGGTCTGATCGGAAGCGCGCTCGATGGCAAAGCCGGTGCGGAACTCCGAATCGAGATCGAAGGCGCCATCGGCGTTGATATGGCCGCGGAAGCGATCGCTCGTGCCGGCGCCGACATTGCTGTAATTGGCGCTGGCGATCGCATCGATAAAGCCGTTGCCGAAGCGCTCGCGATATTCACCGGCGAGCACCGGCCCGGCCGCGGTCGTAATGCGCGGCGACAGGGTCAGATCCTTGTCGGGCCCGAGCACCCAGAAATAGGGGATCCCGAAATGCACGCCCAGGGTATTGGAGCTGCCAAAGGACGGCGTCAGAAAGCCGCTGGCGCGCTTGACCGTCGGGTCGGGCGCCGACAGGTAGGGGGTATAGAAGACGGGCCACCCGTCGATTTCCATGACCGCATCGCGGAATTCGATGATCTTGAGCTGTTCGTCGTGGTCGATCTGGCGGGCTTTGAGCTGCCAAGCCGGCGGCGCAGCCGGATTGCGCCGGCACAGATCGCAGGGGGAGTAGACGGCGCGGGCCAGTTCGGTGCGGTTGCCGTTGGTGCGGCGGGCGGCGTTGGCGGCAAGGCGGGAGCGGTCGGCGAACAGCATCCGCACATTGGTGGCGAAGGCGTCGTTCATCCGGTCGCGCAGCTCCATGTAGCTGGTGAAAATGATGTCGCCGCTCGGCAACAGCAGAGTGACATGGCCGGAGGCGGTGACCGTGTCGCTGCGCTGGTTGTAGGTCACGACGTCGGCGAGCAGAATGTTGCCGCCCTGCGCGATCTCGACATGGCCGCGGGCGATTATCAGCGCGTGGGCCTCGTCATACTCGATCTGATCGGCGCGAAACGTGATCGGCGTACCCTTGTGCAGCCGCGGTCGCCTCTCGTGACCGAGCTGGGCGGCGGCGGGGGCGGCGGCGAGGAGTGCGGCAAGGATGCCGAAAACGGCGCCGAAGAGCCGCCTTTTGTAGCCTTTTCGCCCGAACATCAGCCGTCTTCCAGATGCAGCAGCAGCGAAGTGCCGAAGATCACGCTGACGCCGGTCGGTGTCCAGGCGGCGAGGGTGACGGGAACCCGGGCGGAAAGCCCGAGGGCGAAGACGAGGTCGGAAAGGAAGTAGAGCAGAAACCCAGCCGCGACGCCGCCGATGATCATCATCGTCGTGCCGCCGCGCCGCTGCATGCGCAGGCTGAAAGCGGCGGCGACCAGAACCATGGCCGACAGCAGGAACGGGCGGGAGAGCAGCATGTCGAAATAGAGACGGTGGCGCTGCGCCGGGAAGCCCGAGCGTTGCAGCAGGCGGATGAAGCCGGGCAGCGCCCAGAACGACATCGTGTCGGGTGCAGCGAAGCTCTCCTCGATGTTGCGGCGCGTCAGATCGGTCGGCAACCGCAGCCGCGCAAAACTTTCAGGCGGCCCGTCCGGCAGCCAGCGGGTGCCGTTCTCGATGATCCACTCGCCGCTCTCAAGCCGTGCCGCGCGCGCGTCGATGCGCGAGGTCACCTGCGGCAAATCATTGAAGAAGAATACGGTTACGCCTGTCAGGCGGAAATGGCGCGAGGCCACCCTGTCGGCGTGGATGATGATCTGATTGCCGGCCTCGTCGCTCTGCCGCAGCCACAGGCCGGCCCCCGACAACAGCAGCTGGGCCGCGCCCTGATGCAAGATCCGGCTTTCGAGACGTTGATAGGCGGTTTCCATCAGCGAGGCGACCGGACTGAACAGGGCCACCGAGAAGAGCCCGATCAAGAACGCGGCAAGCGCGGCCGGGGTCAGGAACTGCCAGGCGGAAACCCCGGCCGCCCGGGCGACCACCAGCTCATTGTTGCGCGTCAGCCGCCAGAAGGCGAGCATCGTGCCGAACAGGATCGCGAAGGGCAGGATCTCCTGCGCCGTCTGCGGCGATTTCAGCGCCGCCATCTCGCACAGCACGCCGAGCGTCGCCTGCGCCCTGCTGGCCCCGCGGCGCAACAGCTCGATGTAATTGAGCAGGAAGGCGACCACCAGCATCGCCGTGAAGACCGCGCAGAACCAGGTCAGGAACTGGCGGGCGATATAGGCCGACAGCGTCCTTGCGATCGGCACCGGGCTTCTCCCCCCTCAATCGCCATCAGCAACGGCCGCGGCGGCCGGCCGCAACCGCCGCAGGCCGAGCCTTTTTCCCCCATACACCAGAATCGCAAGCCCGCCGGCCAACGGCAACAGATCGGTGATGTACATCAGCGGGATCGCGAAAGTATAACGGTCGGCAAGATCGCCGACGCTGATCCCGAGGGCTTCGAACAAAAACCCGAAAACGATCGCCGCGAGCACCCGCTTGACCTGACTGCGGCGGCCGGATTCGCCCGGCAGCAGGCAGGCGAGCGGGATCAGGCTGAAGCCGAAGACCGAGAGCGGGATCACCAGGCGCTGATTGCCCTCGACGATAAAACTGCGGCGGAAGCGTCGCGGGACATTCGCCGGCGGGAAGAACAGCTCGTGCAAAAACCGCTCCTGAGGCTCGCGGAACCGCACGACCGGCGCATTGCGCAGAGTATCGAGGTCGAGCGTATAACGCTTGAAGCTCAGTACCGACAGCTTCCCGGTCCGCTTGTCGTATTGCTGGCGCTCGCCGTCGATCATGATGATGCGCGGGCCGGCCGGCATGTCGACAAAAGCCCCGCGCTCGGCCAGGATGGTGACCGGCCGCCGCGGATCGCGGCTGTCGTTGATCAGAAGCCCGGTAATGTCGCCGCGATCGTCGCGGCTGCGCGCATAGATGGTCAGCTTGTCCGAGACCGGGGTGAACGTCCCTTCCTGGATCAGGCTGGCGACGAAGCGGTTGCGGATCTCGAATTCCAGGTCCTTGAAATCGCGGCTCGTCACCGGCAGGAAATACGCCGATAGGCTCATCAGCACGGCAAAGGCGAACCCGGCCACGACGAATACCGGCTTGGCGAGGGCGAGCGGGCCGAGGCCCGCCGCCCGCATGACGACGAGCTCGCTCTCGCTGGCCAGACGGTTGAATGTGAACAGCACGGCGATGAAGACGCCGATGGGCAGTACGATGTCGAGGAACTTAGGCAGGATCAGCAGCGCCAGATAGAGAAACAGCTCAGCCGACAAGCCGCGATTGACGATCAAGTCGATAAGACGCAGCGACTGGGCCAGCCATACCGCGGTGCAGAGCGCCGCCGTGACGAACACCATCACCCCAAAGCATTGGCGTAAAATATAGCGGTCGAGACTGGTCATCGGGCGAGGATCATAGGGAGGATGCGACGCTCACACCAGGGGCGTCGTGGCGGCGATTGGCCGTTGACTCGGCCCCTTGTCGTCTCTATCGCCAGCATCCAATTTCTTCCCGAGAAAGCCGGCCCCGCCTGCCGCCGGCCGTCCTCCCCATGCCGTGAGGTCGCGCGATGAAAATCGAATTCGTCGAGCCCGAGTTGCCGTGTCCGGGTGCGGTTGCCGTCGGAATCTGGGAGGAGGGGGCGCTCACCCCGGCGGCCAGAAAGCTCGACGGCATGACGGGAGGAGCGCTCGCCCGGGCGCTCTCCGTCTCGCCCCGTTTCCATGGCCGCAAGGACGATCTGCTGACCGTGGTGGCGCCGCAGGGGGTGCCGGCGAGCCGGATCGTGCTTGTCGGGCTCGGCAAGCCGGCGGCCATGGATGCGCGGCTGCTGCAGGATATCGGCGGTCTGCTTGTCTCACATTTGAACGGCACCGGCGAGCGGGAGGCGACACTGGCGATCGACCTCGACGCGGCGGCGGGGCTCGGCGAGGCCGAAGCGGCGGCCGAACTCGCCTTTGGCGCGCGCCTTCGCTCCTATCGCTTCGACAGGTACAAGACCAGGGAGAAGCCGGAGCAGAAGGCGTCCCTGCTGCGGCTGCGAATCGCCACTCCCTCTCCCTCTGCGGCGGCCCGGGCGTTTTCGCCGCGCGACCTGGCCGCCGACGCGATCGTCTTCGCGCGCGACCTCGTCTCCGAACCCGCCAACGTCATCTACCCCGAGACGCTCGCGGCTCGGGCCGAAAGCCTGCGGGAGTTCGGGGTCGGCGTCGAGATCCTCGACGAGACAGCAATGCGCGCGCTCGGCATGAACGCCCTGTTGGCGGTAGCCCAGGGCAGCGCCCGGCCGCCGCGGCTGGTCGTGCTGCAATGGCGCGGCGCGGGCGAGGACGAGCCTCCGCTCGCCTTTATCGGCAAGGGCGTGACCTTTGATACCGGCGGCATCTCGATCAAGCCCGCCGCCGGCATGGAAGACATGAAGTGGGATATGGCCGGCTCCGCCGTGGTGATCGGACTTTTGCGCCTGTTGGCGGCGCGCAAGGCGCGGGTCAATGCGGTCGGGGTGGCGGGCTTGGTCGAGAACATGCCCTCCGGCACCGCCCAGCGTCCGGGCGATATTGTCACCTCGATGTCGGGCCAGACGATCGAGGTTCTCAACACCGATGCCGAAGGCCGCCTGGTATTGGCCGATGCGCTGTGGTATTGCCAGGATCGCTTCAAGCCGCAGCTGATGGTCGATCTCGCGACGCTGACCGGGGCGGTGATCGTCGCACTCGGCAATTACTACGCCGGCCTCTTTGCCAACAACGATATGCTCGCCGAGCGCCTGATCGAGGCCGGCAAGGCGGTCGGAGAACCGGTCTGGCGCCTGCCGCTTGCCGACAGTTACGACCGCGACATCGACAGCGATGCCGCCGACGTCAAGAATATCGGCAGCGGCCGCACCGCCGGCAGCATTATTGGCGCGCAATTCCTGCAGCGTTTTGTCAATGCGGTGCCGTGGGCGCATCTCGACATCGCCGGGGTGGCCTGGTCGAAAAAGGATACCGCCACGGTGCCGAAAGGCGCGACCGCCTTCGGCATCCGCCTGCTCGACCGGTTTGTCGCGCAGTACTACGAGCGGGAATAGCGAAAGGGCTCCGCAGTGGCCGAGATCGGCTTTTATCATCTGACCCTGACGCCGCTCGAGCGGGCGCTGCCGAGGCTGCTCGAGCGGGCCGTGGCCCAGGGCCATCGCATTATCGTGCGGGCCGCATCGGCGGAGCGGGTCGAGCATCTGAATGCGCTGTTATGGAACTACGACGAGGCGAGTTTTCTCCCGCACGGCTCGGCTCGCGACGGCCATGCGGCGGCGCAGCCGATCTATCTGACCGACGGTGCGGACAATCCGAACGGCGCCTCGATGCTGGTGCTGGTGGACGGCGTCGCCGTCACCGATCTGGGCACGTTTGTCCGCTGCGCCGATCTGTTCGACGGCCGCGACCCGGTCGCGGTCGCGGCCGCGCGCGAGCGCTGGCGGCGCGCCCGCGAGGCCGGACACCGGCTCAGCTATTGGCAGCAGACGCCGTCGGGATGGGAGCGCAAATGACGGCCGTGCGCGGCCGTTGCCCGCCGCCGTGCCGGCCGATATAAGCGCGGCTTTCCGCGTGCGGAGATGCCGATGGCGATTGAACGAACCCTGTCGATCATAAAACCCGATGCGACGCGGCGCAACATAACCGGAGCGATCAATGACCGGCTCGAACGGGGCGGTCTGCGCATCATCGCGCAAAAGCGCATCCGCCTCTCCGAGGAGGAGGCGGCGCGCTTTTATGCGGTTCATGCCGGGCGACCGTTCTACCGCGATCTCGTCCGCTTCATGAGTTCCGGACCGATCGTCGTGCAGGTGCTCGAAGGGGAAGACGCGGTGGCGCGCAACCGCGAGATCATGGGAGCGACCGACCCGGCAAAGGCCGCTCCGGGCACGATCCGCAGGGATTTCGCCCAATCGATCGAGGCCAATTCGGTGCACGGCTCCGACTCACCGGAGACGGCGGCGCAGGAGATCGCCTTCTTTTTTTCCGAGGCTGAGATCCTGCCTTAGCGAGCGGGCGCCCGCGGCCTCGCGCCCTTTCCCGGGGGCGGGGCTTTCCCGTCCGGCCACAGGCGTCGGCACGCGGCCGATGGCCGCTGGGCGCAGCCCGTTACAGCAGAAAGATCGCCATCCCGATCAGGATGATCACGATGATCGCAACCGACCATCTGAGAAACCGGGTAAAGCCGATCCAAGTTTGGCGATGCCGCTCGAATTCGGGATCCACCGTCGTCATCGCCATGTCCGCCTCATCCCACTGACAATCCTGCCTCACCTATAGCCTAATCGGCGGAGGAGACAAGCGGCTCGCAGGGATTAAAGGCAACGAGGTCCGGGGCCTGCCAGCCCGCGATTTCGACCCGCTCGCCGATGACGCGCACCCGTCCCTCGGCGATCAGCCGCAGCGCCAGCGGGTAGAGGCGGTGCTCGGCCGCCAGAATGCGGGCGGACAGCCGCTCCTCGTCGTCGTCGGGATGGACCGGAACGACGGCCTGGGCCAGGATGGGGCCGGCGTCGAGTTCGGGACGGACGAAATGCACGGTGCAACCGGTGAACCGCACGCCGGCTGCGAGGGCCTGCCGCTGGGCGTGAAGACCGCGAAAGGCCGGCAACAGAGAAGGGTGGATATTGACCATGCGGTCGCGCCAGGCTTCGACAAAGCCGGTGTCGAGCACGCGCATGAACCCGGCGAGGGCGATCAGTTCGACGCCGTGCCGGCCGAGCACGGCCTCGGCCTCGGCGGCAAAGGCGCGGCGGTCGTTCTGCGCGATCAGCGCTCGCGGGATGCCGGCGCGGGCGGCATAATCAAGGCCGGCGGCATCGGCCCGATTGCTGATGACGAGCGCGATCTCGGCCGGCACGGACCCATCGGCGCAGGCCGCGATCAGGGCGGCGAGATTCGAGCCGCGACCCGAGATCATCACCCCCACCTTGAGCCGCCTCATCCCGCCCGCTTTCCCACGGCCGGCGCCGGGCGCGTGCGCCTTGTGTCGATGGCATCCCGATGAAAACTGCTGTATGACCCGCTCACCCGCCCTAGCCCTTTCTTCCCGGCACGACCTGCGGATCGCGGGAAGGAAACGGCGCCCGCAAGGGCGGACGGCGGCGAACATATCGGATCGGAGGCGGTTTGCAATGATCTTGCCGCTGGCATTGGCGAGAGTCGGGAAAAGATTCGGATGGCTCCTGGCCGGCATGCTGCTGATCGTCCTCGCCGCCGGATGGCGGGCGGAGCCCGCGCGGGCCCAGGACGGCGCCGATCCTTATTCCGCCTCGGTCAAGGTCGACGCCACCGCCGACAATGTGGTCGACGCCCGCCGCCTCGCCCGTCGCGACGGGGAGCGCCGGGCCTTGATGAAGGTGATCGAGCGGATCTCGGGCGCTCCTACCGTCCAGCTTCCGCCGCTCGACGACAACGCCATCACCGATATGGTCAAGAGCTTCGAGGTGGCCGATGAGCGGATGTCGGCGGTGCGCTATCTCGCCGACTACACGTTCCATTTCTACCCGCAGAAGGTGCAGCGCCTGTTGCGCAAAAGCGGCCTTGCCGCGGCGCCTGCGGCCGCGGCGCCTGCGGCCGCAGCGCCAAGCGCCGCGGCCGGCGCCGGCGCTGCCGCAGGGGTCGTCGTCCTGCCGGTCTATAAGGACGGGGCAAAGGCGGTGTTATGGGGAGACCCCAATCCCTGGCGCGACGCCTGGTCGGAGCACGCGCCGGTGCCCGGACCGGTCCCCCTGATCGTGCCGCTCGGCGATGCCGGCGATCTTGCCGCGATCGATGCACAGCGGGCGCAGGCAGGACAACCCGAAGCTCTCACGGCGATAACCCGGCGCAACAACGGAGGGGAGGTGATCGTCGCGCTGGCAAAGCCGCGGCGGGAGGCCGGCGGTCTTGCCGGCCTCGATGTGAAGCTGAGCGGGTACCGAGACGGTCGGCTCATCGTCAGCAGCGGCGAGAGCATTGCCGCCAATCCCGGGGAAAGCGAGGTAGGGCTGCTGCAGCGGGCCGTGGCCGTGACGGCCGGCGCGATCGAGGGCCTGGAAACGGCTCTTAGCACCCCTCCCGCCGCGGGTTCCGGACCAGGCCCGTCGGGGCAGGAAAAAGAGGGCAGCCTTGCGGCCGTCGTGCCGATCGGCAGTCTTGATGACTGGATCGCGATCCGCCAACGCCTCGCCGCGATGCCGACGATCCGGGCGATCGATCTCTTGTCCCTGAGCCGCGAGGAAGCCAGGATAAGGCTCAGCTATGTCGGCACTCCCGGCCAGCTGAGGGCCGATCTCGCCGCGGCCGATCTCGCCCTCGACGGGGGAGATCCGGTGTGGCGGCTGCATCCGGCGGGCGCGGCGGGCCTGCCATAGCCCGACCCGAACCGCGCCCTCTATGATGCCGCGCCGGTCCGGGGCCGAGACCCGTGTCCCGCCGCAGGAGATCGCCATGAGCCGGTTGGGGCTCAACCTGCCGAATCTGATTACGCTGGCCCGCCTTCTGGTGGTGCCGCTCGCCGTCTGGCTGATCCTCGCCGGGCGTTACGGCCTGGCGTTCTGGGTGTTTGCGGCGGCCGGGATCTCGGATGCGCTCGACGGCTTTATCGCCAAGCGTTTCGATCGCCGTACGCGGCTTGGAGCGCTGCTCGATCCCGTCGCCGACAAGACGCTCGTTGTTAGCCTCTATGTGACGCTCGGTCTTGCCGGCGAGTTGCCGAACTGGCTCGTAATACTGGTTGTGTTCCGTGACACGATGATTGTTGGCGGCTTTCTATTGACTCAGTCGATTGCCGCACCGAAACGGTACGATCCGCTCTATATCAGTAAGATCAATACGGCGCTTCAGATCATTTTATTGGGTTTTGTTTTGGCCAGGCTTGGATTGAATGCCAATGCCGATCTGCCGACATTGCTGCTCATCTATGCAGTGGCGATGACGACAACCGCCTCAGGGCTATCGTACCTTGTGCGATGGGCCCGGATCATCGGCCGCTCGGAGCATGCCTTGTGAACCCGCGCCTGATCCGGGCACTGTTTTGGCTCGCTCTCGCCGCCTTCGCGATTGTGTTCGTGATGCTGTTGCACGGCATCCTGATGCCGTTCGTCGCGAGTTTTGTGCTCGCCTATCTGCTGAAGCCGCCGGTCGACTGCCTGGCCGCCCGGGGGGTGCGGCGGAGCGTTGCGAGCCTTGCCATCCTGATCGCCTTCATGCTCGCGCTCGCGTTTGTGCTGCTGCTGCTCGTGCCGCTGGTGCAGGGCCAGATCGTTCTGCTGGTCGACCGCATGCCGCGCCTCGTCGGTCTGGCGCAACAGCAATTCGCGGATGTGATGCGGCTGCTGCAAAAGCACTTGCCGGCGACCGAAGTGGCGAAGGTCCAGGACCTCGTCAACGACAAGATTGGCGACGTCGTCACCTGGATCGTCGGCCTGCTGCGCGGCATGATCACCAGCAGCTTTGCCATTCTCAGCCTGCTTTCGCTGATCGTGGTGACGCCGGTCGTCACCTTCTTTCTGCTGCGCGACTGGCACGCCATGATTGCCCGGATCGACGCCTATCTGCCAAGGACCGCGCTGACCACGATCCGGACGCAGTTTGCCATTATCGACGAGACCCTCGCCGGCTTCATCCACGGCCAGGCGATCGTCTGTGTGATGCTCGCCGCCTATTACGCGACCGCCCTCTCCCTCGCCGGCCTCGATTCGGCGGCGGCGCTCGGCCTGTTGATCGGGGTGCTGGCGATCATCCCCGTGCTCGGCGTGGCGATCGGGCTCGGCTTCTCGCTGGCGCTCGCCGGATTACAATACGGGACCTGGAACGAGATCTTTATCGTTCTTGGCATCTTTCTGTTCGGCCAGACAGTCGAGGCCAACATTCTGACTCCGAAGCTCGTCGGCGACCGCATCCACCTCCATCCGGTATGGGTGATCTTTGCGCTGCTGGCCGGCGGCGAGCTGTTCGGCATACTGGGCGTACTGGTTTCGGTGCCGGCGGCGGCGGTGCTCGGCGTGCTCGTTCGCTTCGCCCTCGACCGCTACCGCCGCAGCATGCTCTACGGCGCATGCGAGCGCGATCGTCAGCCGCGGATGGCGCCCTTCGAATGAGCCAGCTGACGATCGCCTTTCCCTGCCGTACCGCGCTGGGCCGCGCGGATTTTCTCGTCTCCTCCGGCAATGAAGAAGCCGTCGCCTGGCTTGACCGCTGGCCCCTGTGGCCGGCCGGAACCCTGGTGCTGCACGGGCCGCCAGGGTGCGGCAAAACCCACCTCGTCCATCTCTGGTGCGAGCGCACGGGCGGCGCCGCGATCGCCGGGAACCGGCTCGACGAGCGCGCTCTCGCGGCCGTGATCGAGGCGGGCCCCGCCGGTGTCGCGGTTGATGATGCCGATGACGCCGACGAGCGCGCCCTGTTGCACCTCTACAATTGGTGTCGCGAGCGCTGCCTGAGCCTGCTGCTGACCGCCGGGCAGCCGCCCGGCCTGTGGGCGATCGCGCTCGGGGATCTGCGCTCGCGCCTGCGCGCCGCCGTCGCGGTCGGCATCGCGCCGCCCGACGACGCGCTGCTCGGCGCCGTCCTCGTCAAGCATTTCGCCGATCGCCAGCTGCGCGTCACGCCCGAGGTGATCGCCTATCTCGTTTCCCGTCTCGAGCGATCCTTTGCCGCCGCCGCCGATATCGCGGCCCGCCTCGACGCCGCCGCCCTCGCCAGCGGACGGGCGGTCACGATCCCGCTGGCGCGCCGCATTCTGGCCGAGCGTCAGCATTCCTCGCCGAGCGAGCCCGGCGTGACGTAATCGATCAGGGCGGGGCGGGGCCGGCCGAGCGCCGCCCAGCGCGTCTCGACCCGAAAGCTGACCCGGGCCGCGGTCGGGAACTTGCCGTCGGCAAGGGCGCGAAACGCCGGCGCGTCGGGCTTGGCGAGAGCGAGCGCCAACTCGTGCAGGGCCGGGTTATGGCCGATCAACAGCACATTGCTGTCCTCCTCGGCGAGCTGGCGCAAGCGCTGCAGCAGCCCCTCCCGGCTGGCCAGATAGAGTTCCCGTTCGATCAGGATGTGCGGCCGCGGCACAAAACCGGCAAGCACCAGTTCGAGGGTCTCGCAAGCCCGACGCGCGCTCGAACACAGCACGAGGTCGAGCGCGCCGGTCGCGGCCGGCAATTGCCGGCCGACGCGGCGCGCCGCCTCCCGTCCGCGCCGGGACAGCGGCCGCTCATGGTCGGGGGCGTCCTCCTTCCAGCTCGATTTGGCGTGGCGCAGCAGATACAACATGTGCATCGTTGCTCTCCTCCCGGCGCCGGTTTGCAGTTTGCGGGCCGCGCGCCATATCTGATCCGTGTCCGCCCTTCGATCCGGCGGCGGCCGCGCCGGCATGACGGATCGGCGGCCGCAGGATAACATTGCCTTCCGGGATTGCCTGCCTGCTTGGGAACGGGGTCTATGAGCGTCGGGACGCAGCCGGCCGCGATCCAGCCGGTCGATCTCCATTCCGAAACCCGCTTCATCAACCGCGAACTTTCCTGGCTCGCCTTCAACGAACGGGTGCTCGCCGAGGCGGAGAACATGCGCCATCCGCTGCTCGAGCGACTGCGCTTCCTGTCGATCTCGGCAAGCAATCTCGACGAATTCTATATGGTTCGCGTGGCCGGGTTGAAAGGTCAGTGTCTTGCCGGCATCAAGACCCCAAGCCAGGACGGTCTGACCCCGGTACAGCAGCTCGAGGCGATAAGCCAGCGGGCGAGCCGGTTAATGGAAGCGCAGCAGGCGATCTGGCTGTCGTTGCGCAGGCAGCTCAACGAGGCCGGGATCGCCGTCGTCGAGCCGGGCGAGCTTGACGACGATGATCGCGCCTGGCTCGAAGAGCAGTTTATGGCGGAAATCTTCCCGGTCCTGACGCCGCTGGCGATGGACCCCGCCCACCCCTTTCCATTCATCGCCAATCGCGGCTTCGGCCTTGCTCTGCAGCTCGAGCGGATCAGCGACGGGGTCAGACTGCAGGCGCTGATCCTGATCCCCGCTTCGATCGCCCGCTTTGTCCGTCTGCCGGGCCGCCGCATGCGCGTGTTGCCGGTCGAACAGATGATCGGGCTCTTCCTCGACCATCTGTTCCCCGGCTTTGCCGTGGTGGCCAAGGGCGTCTTTCGCGTGTTGCGCGACAGCGAGGTCGAGATAGAGGAGGAGGCTCTCGATCTGGTGCGGCTGTTCGAGACAGCCCTGAAGCGGCGCCGGCGCGGACATGCCATTCATCTCGCGGTCGATGCGAGGATGCCGGCGGAGTTGCGTCGCTTCCTGATGGAGAAGCTGGACGCCGCCCCGGCCGATGTGTTCGCCACGCACGGTCTCTTGGGCCTCAACGATACCGCGCAGCTGATCATCGACGAGCGTCCCGATCTCGTTTTCACCCCCTATAACGCCCGTTTCCCCGAGCGTATTCGCGATTTCGGCGGCGATTGCTTCGCCGCGATCCGGCAAAAGGACATTATCGTCCATCATCCCTATGAAAGCTTTGACGTCGTCGTGCAGTTCCTGCGCCAGGCGGCGCGCGACCCGGCAGTGGTGGCGATCAAGCAGACGCTCTACCGCACCAGCGAGGACAGCCCGATCGTGCGGGCGCTCGCTGAAGCCGCCGAGGCCGGCAAATCGGTGACGGCGCTGATCGAATTGAAGGCCCGCTTTGACGAGGAGGCCAATATCCGATGGGCGCGCGATCTCGAACGCGCCGGCGTGCAGGTCGTCTACGGCTTTTTACAGCTGAAAACGCACGCCAAGGTATCGCTGGTCGTGCGACGCGAGGGCGGTCGGCTGTGTTCCTATGTGCATTTCGGAACCGGCAATTACCATCCCTATACGGCCAAGGTCTATACCGATCTGTCGTTCTTCACTTGCGACCCGGCGCTGTGCCGGGACGCGGCGCGGCTGTTCAACTTCATGACCGGTTATGCGACCCCCAGGAGCCTTGAAAAGATCGCGGTGGCGCCGATCAATCTGCGCCAGCGCCTGACCGCTCTGATCGAGGCCGAAATCGCCAATGCCAAGGCCGGCAAACCCGCGCAGATCTGGGCCAAGATGAACGCTCTCGTCGATCCGGCGATCATCGACCTTCTCTACCGCGCCTCGCAGGCGGGGGTCAAAATCGACCTCGTCGTTCGCGGGATCTGCTGCCTGCGGCCGGGCATCCCGGGTTTTTCCGACAATATCCGGGTCAAGAGCCTGATCGGCCGTTTCCTCGAACACGGTCGCATCATCTGCTTCGGCAATGGCTATGCGCTCCCTTCCGAGCATGCCAAAGTGTTCATAAGCTCGGCCGATTGGATGCCGCGCAATTTCGACTGGCGGGTCGAGGCCCTGGTGCCGATCGAAAATCCCACCGTGCACCGTCAGGTGCTCGACGAGATCATGGTGGCAAATCTGAAGGATAACGTGCAAAGCTGGACACTGCTGCCGGATGGCAGCTATCAGCGCATGTCGCCCGGGGAGGAACCCTTCTCGGCGCATGTTTATTTCATGACCAACCCAAGCCTGTCGGGACGCGGCAGGGCTTTGCGGCGGAGCCGGCCGCGGCTCGTCGTGCGGTGACAACCGTTTGCTCCCGGCCCGCCGGAGGCAACAGGGCAGGTGTCGGGCGGGTACGGGCACGATGGCGGAACAGGGCGGAAGAAAAGGCGCATTCCGTCCGGGTGGCGGTTTCCGGTCGGGCCTGTCGAGAGCGTGGGCCGCGCTTCCCCGCTGCGCCGCGGGCCGTCCGCCGGAGCGGACGCGTTGCGCCATCTCCGCCACCGTCGGGGCCAGTGGAAAGACCGTGATCGCGACCCCTGGATCAGGATCTCCAGCCGCATTCCCGGGCATGTCGCATCCGATGAACCGGTGATCCGATGACCGAACTGAACACTCTTGCCGCCGAGAGCCGCATCGCGGTCATCGATCTCGGCTCGAATTCGTTGCGTCTGGTCGTCTTCGAGCGGCTGGGCGGGGCCCTGTTCCCGCTGCTGAACGAGAAGGTCATGTGCGGGCTCGGCCGCGGTTTGTCGATAACCGGCCGCCTCGATCCCGAAGGGATCGCCTTAGCCTTTGCCAATTTGCGGCGTTTCGTGGCGCTCGCCCGGGCGATCGGCGTCGATCATCTCGCGGTGCTGGCAACCGCCGCTGTCCGCGACGCCGAAGACGGGCGCGCCTTCGCCGCCGAAGTCGAGCAGCAATGCCGGGTCGCGGTTACCATTGTCGACGGCGCCGAGGAAGCGCGCCTGTCGGCGGCCGGGGTCCTCGCCGGCATTCCGACGGCCGAGGGTCTGGTCGGCGATCTCGGCGGCGGCAGCGTCGAGCTGATTGCGGTGGGGCCGCGAGCCGGGGACGGGGGAAGCCGGATCGGCCGGGGCGTAACCCTACCGCTCGGGCCGTTGCGCCTTGCCGAGCTTGGGGGAGCCAAGGCCGTCACCGAGACCGTCGAGCGCGCCTTCGCCGGTGTTCAGCTCCTGCATCAGGCGGCCGGGCGCAGCCTTTACCTGGTCGGCGGCGCGGCGCGGGCGCTGGCGCGGCTGCATATGGAGCACACCGGCTATCCGCTGCACATCGTCCATCACTACACGATTGCCAGCGCCGAGGCCGAGGCGTTCTTCGACATCATCGCCCGGCAGTCGCGCAAGTCGCTGTCGCGGATCACGACGATCGCGCCGAAACGGCTCGACGGGGTGCCGCTCGCCGCCCTCGTATTGCGCCGGCTGATCGCGGCGGCGGCGGCGCGGCAAGTGATCTTCTCGGCCTTCGGCCTGCGCGAGGGGTATGCCTACAGCCATGTCCCGCACGGCGCCGATCCGCTGATCGAGGCGTGCCGGGCAATCGCGCGGCGGGAAAGTCGGTTCCGCACCGACGGCGACCGCCTGCAGCAATGGACGGCGCCGTTATTCCCGAAGCTTGACGAGCGGGGTCGCCGGCTGCACCGCGCGGCTTGCTGGCTCAGCGATATCGCCTGGAGCGATCATCCCGATTATCGCGCCGAGCAGGCGTTCACGAGGAGCCTGAGGATGCCGTTCGCCGGCGTCACGCATGCCGAGCGCGTCTTCATCGCCTCGGTCCTGCACCGCCGCTATGGCGGCACCGCCGACGCGCCGGTCACCGAACCGACCCGGGCTCTGCTCGATGAACATGCCATGAACGAGGCCCGGACGCTCGGGCTGGCATTGCGCCTTGCCTATACCCTGTGCGGGGGAACGGTCGCCTTGCTGTCCGAGGTCTCCCTCGATCGCGACGGGGACAACCTCGTGCTCGAGATCCCGCCCACCGGCAGCTTGTTCTCCGGAGAGACGATCCAGCGCCGGCTCGATGCGGTGGCGCGCTCGTTGGGCGTGAGCGGGATCATCCGCCGCCGCAGGATGATGCACGCGGTCCACGCCTGAGAGGGCGGCGATGATCGCGGCCGCACGCCGCGAGCGGGGCTAGCAGGAAGGCGGGGCCGGCAGCGTGACCAGCCGGATCCGATTGCCGGCGGCGGTCAGGGCCAGCCGGCCATGCTTCAGGGCGAGCGCATCCTCGCCGAAGATCGCGCGGCGCCAGCCCGACAACGCGCGCACCGGCGCCGCATCGTCGGCGGCGATGGCCTCAAGATCCTCGGCCGAAGCCACCAGCCTTTGGGCGACCTGGTATTCCTCGCAGCGCTCTTTCAGCAGCACCCGCAGCAGCTCGACGAGCGGGCCGAGGCCGGGCGGGGTTTCCAGACGGGCCGGCGGGGTCGGCGGATCGGGATCGGCAAGGCCGCGCCGAACCGCTTCCAGAATCTCCCTGCCGAGCTTTCCTTCGGCCACCCCCTTTGGCAGGCTGCGCGTGCGGGCGAGCGCCTCGACGGTCTTCGGATGATGCGCCGCGATCTCGAGAAGGGCCTCGTCCCGCAGAATGCGGCCGCGCGGCAGGTTGCGTTCCTGCGCCGCCTTTTCCCGCCAGGCGGCAAGGGCGCGCAGGACCGCGAGAAAGCGGTCGTCGACCCGGCCGCGCAGGCGGAAGCGGCGCCATGCCGTGTCAGGATCGTTACGATAATTGGCGGGATCGGTCAGCTCGGCCATTTCCTCGGCAAACCACTCCGCCCGGCCGTTCAAGGCCAGCCTTTCCTGCAGCCGCTCGTAGACCGTGCGCAGATGGACGACGTCGGCAAGCGCATAGCGGATCTGGCGCTCGCTAAGCGGGCGCTGCGTCCAGTCGGTGAAGCGCCAGGACTTGTCGAGCGTGGCGCGCGCGAGTTTCGAGACAAGCGTTTCATAGCTGACTGCATCCCCGAATCCGCACACCATCGCGGCGATCTGGGTGTCGAACAGCGGTGTCGGGACGCTGCCCGTCAGGTTGAAGAAGATCTCGATATCCTGGCGCGCAGCGTGAAAGACTTTGAGGATTGTCGCATCCGCCATCAGCGCCAGCAGCGGCGCGAGATCGATGCCGGGGGCCAGGGCGTCGATCGCCGCCGCCTCCTGCGGGCCTGCCACCTGCACCAGGCAAAGGATCGGCCAATAGGTGCGCTCGCGCACGAATTCGGTATCGACAGCAAGGAAATCGGCGCCCTTTTGGCGCGCGCAGAAGCGGGTGAGCGCCTCGGTTTCGGTGATGACCGTCATCGCCTCAGCTATACCCTGAAAAACCCGGTTAGGGCAGCCCTTGCGCGCGCGAACGCCTTGGAATTCCGAGCCGGGGCGGCGCGCATTGCGGTGATCTGTCCGCCTTGCCCTCGCCGTTGGTCAGGGCGCGCGCCCCTCCGACAGGGTCGGCAATCGCCCCGCATGCGATGATCCCATCGCCGTGCCGGCGAATGTGCCGAACCTTACTGGATGCCCTGCCGTCCGATAATGGCCGCTGGGCACCGTGCGGCGGAGCCCCGGGTTTTGCCGTCAAGAGGCTGCGATAAAAGCGCGCGGGGCGGCGTCGCGGCGGCGCGCGGCCGCCTTGACAAGCCCTGCGCTTCCGTGCCTGTTGCCGCCGTCGCATCCCGAGCCCAGGTTTCTTTTCCATGCACGTCTATCGGACCCATACTTGCGGGGCCTTGCGCCTTACCGACGCCGGCATCACGGCGCGGCTGTCGGGCTGGGTCCACAGAAAGCGCGATCACGGCCAGCTCCTGTTCATCGATCTGCGCGATCACTACGGCATCACGCAATGCGTGATCGATGTGTCCTCGCCGCTGTTCGCCGCGGCGGACGCGCTGCGGCTCGAGAGCGTCGTGACCTTTACCGGCACGGTCGCGGCGCGGTCTCCGGATACGGTCAATCCGAAGCTTGCCACCGGCGAGGTCGAGCTGCGGATCACCGATATCGCGGTCCTCTCCGCGGCCGAGCCGCTGCCGTTCCCGGTCAACAGCGAGGCCGAGTATCCGGAGGAAATGCGGCTTGCCTACCGCTTTCTCGATCTGCGGCGCGAACGCATGCATGCCAACATCATGTTGCGCGCGCACGTCATCGCCTCGATCCGGCAGCGGATGATCGCGCAGGGCTTCACCGAGTTTCAGACCCCCATCCTGACCGCCAGCTCGCCCGAGGGGGCGCGCGACTATCTGGTGCCAAGCCGCCTCCATCCCGGCAAGTTCTATGCCCTGCCGCAGGCGCCGCAGCAGTTCAAGCAGCTCCTGATGGTCGCCGGTTTCGACCGCTATTTCCAGATCGCGCCCTGCTTTCGCGATGAGGCGGGCCGCGCCGACCGCTCGCCGGGCGAGTTCTACCAGCTCGATTTCGAGATGTCCTTTGTGACCCAGGAGGATGTATTTGCGGCGATCGAGCCGGTTCTCCACGGGGTCTTTACCGAGTTTGGCGGCGGCCGGCCGGTGACGCCGCCGCCGTTTCCGCGCATCCCCTATGCGGAAGCGCTGGTGCGCTACGGCAGCGACAAGCCCGACCTGCGCAATCCGCTCAAGATACACGACGTGACCGCGCATTTTCGCGGCTCGGGATTTCAGGTTTTTGCCCAAATGATCGCGGCGGATCCGCAGGTGCGCGTCTTCGCCCTTCCGGCGCCGCAGGGCGGCAGCCGCGCCTTCTGCGATCGCATGAACGCCTGGGCGCAATCCGAAGGCCAGCCCGGGCTCGGCTACATCTTTTTCCGCGACGGCGGCGCCGCCGGCCCGATCGCCCGCAATCTCGGCGCGGAACGGACCGCGGCGCTGCGCGCCGCGCTGGACCTTGGGGAGGGCGACGCCGTCTTCTTCGTCTGCGGCGTGCCGGACGATGTCCGCCCGTTTGCCGCCGCCGCCCGGCTCAAGATCGGGCGCGAGCTTGCCGTGATCGACGAGCGGGCCTTTGCCTTCTGCTGGGTCGTCGATTTTCCGATGTACGAGCGCGACGCCGAGACCGGCGCGATCGTCTTCAGCCACAACCCGTTCTCAATGCCGCAAGGGGGGCTGGAGGCGCTCCTGCGGCAGGATCCGCTCGACATCCGCGCCTATCAGTACGACATCGTATGCAACGGGGTCGAGGTGGGGTCGGGGGCGATCCGCAACCACCGCCCGGACATCATGTATAAGGCCTTCGCGATTGCCGGCTATTCGGCCGCGGAGGTCGAGGCGCGCTTTGGCGGCATGCTGAATGCGTTCCGCTACGGCGCGCCGCCGCATGGCGGCGCGGCGCCCGGCATCGATCGCATCGTCATGCTGCTTGCCGATACCCCGAATATCCGGGAGGTCGTCGCCTTTCCGATGAACCAGCAGGCGGAGGACCTGCTGATGCAGGCGCCGGCCCCGGTCCCGCCCGAGCGGCTGCGCGAGCTGCATATCCGGCTCGCCCTGCCGCCGGAGAAGGGCGGCCGGTCCTGAGCCGAAAGGCCGCACGGGGGATGCCGCGGATGATGTCCGGGCGGGCTGCCGCCCTGCTCTTCGTGAGCCTTGTCGCCGCAGCGGGGCCGGCGGCCGGCGCCGAGATCGCGCCGCATCGGGCGCTCTATTCGATGCGGCTCGGCAAGGTGCGCAGCGGCTCCAGCGTCATCGATGCGCACGGCGCCATGGAATACGAATGGGGGGAAACCTGCAGCGGGTGGACCATAGAACAGCGTTATCGGCTGCGCATGCGTTACGCGGAAAGCCCGGATGCCGAGATCCAGTCGAATTTCGTGACCTGGGAGTCGAAGGACGGGCAACGCTACCGTTTCAATGACAAGGAGATGCGCAACGGCAAGGTCACCCAGGACCTGCGCGGTACGGCGCGGCTCGACGGCCCCGGCAAGGGCGGCGTCGCCCTTTTCTCGCAGCCGCGGCCGCACGCGCGCAAGCTTCCTGCCGGGGTGCTGTTCCCCAGCGCGCATACGATCCTGCTGATCGATGCCGCCCGTCGGGGCAGGCATTTCGTGGTCCGCAAGGTGTTCGACGGGTCCGCCGACGAAGGCGCGACCGAGGTATCGGCGGTTATCGGTCCGAAACTCGCTCCGGATCCGGCGCAAGAGAAGCTCAGCCCGCTGTTGCGGCGGCCCGGCTGGAATCTCCGGCTCGCCTTTTTCCCCGCCGACAGCAACGCCGAGGAACCCGATTACGAACTCGGCATGCAGCTGCTCGATAACGGCGTCTCGCAGGCGATGGTCATCGATTACGGCGAATACGTCATCGACGCCAAGCTCGACGACATCGAGCCCCTGCCGAAGCCGCACTGCTGAGCAGAACCATCAGCACTGCCGCGCAAACCACCAGCCGAGCGCAAGAAGACCGATCCCCGCCGTCGTGAAGACAAAGCCGTAGCCGCAGCGCTCGATCCCGACGCCGATCAGCGGCGCGCCGATCGCTTGGCCGAGAAAAAAGCACGAATAAAACAGCGACACCGCTGCCCCGCGCGAGGCCGGCGCCATCTGCGTCGCCTTCGTCTGCAGCGTATTGTGAAACATGTACAAGGCAAAACCGAGCGCGGCCATGACGGGAACGGCGCCGGACCATGACGGGACAAGCGCGAGGGCGAGCAAGCCGGCGGCGAGGCCAAGACCGCCCAGCCGCATCATTCCAGCCTCCCCGAACCGGGGAACGATCCGACGGGCGGCGAGGCTGTAAGCGAGCCCGCCGAGGCCGAAGCAGCCGAGAATCAGTCCGACCGCGACATAGCCGATCGCGAAATCGCGCCGCAAAAACGCGCCGAAATAGGCAAGCATTCCGAAAAACAGGAAGCCTTCGACAAAGATGGCAAGGAGCACCGCCCGCGAACGGGAGGCCGCCGCCAGCGCCGCATATTGCCGGATCAGGGCGCCGGGCGCGAGCGGCGCCGGCGCGCGCAGGCGAACGACGCGCGGCGAGCGGAATTCAACCCATAGGAGGCTCGCCACGACGGCGAAGAGCGCGCCGAGTATCAGAAAGACGATGCGCCAACTGACATAGCCGATCAGAACACCGCCGGCCGCCTGACCGAAAATCACCCCGAGAAGCTGTCCGGACAAGATGCGCGCGAGTACCGCCTGCCTGTGCTCGTAAGGAACGACATCGCCGACATAGGCGAGCGCCAGCGGCAATATGGCGGCGGTGCTGACCCCCGCTGCGAGCCGCAACCAGGCCAGAGCCATCAGGGTGGGCGCAGTTGCGGCGGCGGCAATGAAGAGCGCCGACAGCGTCATCGCTCCGGCGATTACGCCGTATTTGCCGAAACGGTCGCCGATCGGGCCATACGCCACCTGGGCGAGGCCGTAGGCAAAGGCGAAGGCCGTAACCACGACCGAGGCGGCGCCGATGCCAACCCCGAACGCGCGCGCGACGTCGGGCAGCAATGGATCGGTAATGCGCAGGCAGGCGGCCACGCAGAATGCCGCCGTGCTGAGAATTCCGATCGGGCGCAGGCTCAGGGCCCGCCCGCCGGAGACGGCAAAGGGCTTGCCGGCAGTGGCGGCGCGATAGCGCCAAGCGTGCAACAGGGGAATGCCGTCGAGAGCGGAGATCAAGGCCATGGTCGAACCTGTCGTCCCGGTGTGGCTGCGAATGGAGCGGCGAGCGGTGAGGCGGGCGAAACGCCACCCCCCGACCGCACCGGCATGCGATCGCCGATGGCCTCTTCTCCCGCGCGGCAGAGCCGGCTCACGGCGCTTCCTCCAGCGGCCACAGCCAAGCCGCTCCGCGCACGCCGCTTGAATCGCCGTGCCGCGGCGCCAGCAGCCGGGTGTTCACGGTATCCGAGAAGATCCACCGCGACCAGCACAGCGGAACACGCTGGTAAAGCATCGCAATTGCCGACAGGCCGCCGCCGAGCACGATGGCTTCGGGATCGAAGAGATTGATGACCACCGCCAGCCCGCGGGCGAGCCGCTCGGCATAGCGCTCGAGGGTGGCGACAGCCAAAGGATCGCCGCGCGCGGCGGCCGCGGCAATGGCGGCCGCGGCGAGATCCTGCCCGGTATGGCGGCGGTGATCCGCGGCGAGACCCGGCCCGGAGAGAAACGTTTCGATACAGCCGCTGCGCCCGCAATAGCAGGGCGGGCCGGGGGTTTCGTCCGCCGCCGGCCAGGGCAGCGGGGTGTGACCCCATTCGCCGGCGATCGCGTTGGCGCCGGCGAGGACGCGTCCGCAAACGGCGAGGCCGCCGCCGACGCCGGTGCCGAGAATGACGCCGAAGACGGTATCGAGACCCGCCGCCGCGCCGTCGGTCGCTTCCGACAAGGTGAAGCAATTGGCGTCGTTGGCAAGGCGAAGCGGGCGCCCGAGCGCGTTCTCCAGGTCGCGCTGCAACGGCCGGCCGTTGAGCCAGGTCGAGTTGGCGTTCTTGACGAGCCCGGTCGGCGGCGAGATCGCCCCCGGCATCCCGATCCCGACCGATGCGGTGATGCCGAGCTGCCGCTCGATGCCGCGCACGAGATCGGCGACGGCCGCGATCGTCGCCCAGTAATCGCCGGCCGGCGTGGCCACGCGCCGGCGGCAATGCACGGCTCCCGAGCGGTCGAGAGCGGCGGCCTCGATCTTGGTCCCGCCGAGATCGACGCCGATGCGGAAAGCGGCTGGCATAAGGCCGTCCTTTGTGGGAACTTGACGGTTTAGCGAATTGTTAAGGCCACCCGCCTAAAACGAGCCGGACAGCAGCGGCACTGCCCAGCCGAGCAGGAGCGGTGCGCTCGACAATCCTTTCGGGGGCGACAACCCATGACGTGCGCAGACCTGACACCGGAGGGACGCCGCGGGCGCCCGACGCATAAGAAAATTCTGATCGTTGAAGACAACGAACTCAACATGAAACTCTTCAACGATCTGCTCGAGGCCCAGGGCTATCACACGCTGCAGAGCAGGGACGGCGTTGAGGCGCTGGCGCTGGCCCGCCGCCATCGACCCGATCTGATCCTGATGGACATCCAGCTGCCCGAGGTCTCGGGCCTCCAAGTCACCAAATGGATCAAGGACGACGATAACCTGAGGACGATCCCGGTGGTGGCGATCACCGCTTTTGCGATGAAGGGGGACGAGCAGAAGATTCGCGAAGGCGGCTGCGAAGCCTACATTGCAAAACCGATTTCGGTCGCCAGCTTCCTGCACACCGTGGCGCGTTTTCTCACCTGAGCTGGCGGCGCATCGCGACGGAAGAGGCCGATGAGCGCGCGCGTTTTGGTCGTTGATGATATTGAGCTCAACGTCAAGTTGTTAGAGGCGAAGCTGTCGTGCGAATATTATAACGTCATGCGCGCCTATGGCGGCCCGGAGGCGCTCGCGATCGCTGATGCCGAGCAGCCGGATCTGGTATTGCTCGACGTCATGATGCCGCAGATGGACGGCTTCGAGGTTTGCCGCCGCTTGAAGGCCAATCCGCGCACTGCGGACGTCCCGGTCGTCATGGTGACAGCGCTGTCCGACATCGCAAGCCGGGTGCAAGGTCTCGAAGCCGGCGCCGACGATTTCCTGACCAAGCCGGTCAACGACATCGCGCTGTTTGCGCGCCTGCGTTCGCTTGTCCGCTTGAAACGGACGCTTGAGGAATGGCGGGCGCGGGAAGAAATCTGTTTGCGTCTGGCCGGACTCCGATCCGCCGCCTCGGCTCCCGATCCCGCTCGCGCGCGCATTCTGATCTATGAGGAAGATGCGGCGGCGGCGGCGCGGATGGCCGAAATGCTGCGGCCGATCGCCCGCAGCGTCGTTCACGCCGCAGACGACGCCGAGGCTCGGCGGCAGCTCCATGCGGCCGAGGTCCTGATCGCCAGTTTGCCCCCTGCCGACGACGGCGCGTTGCGGCTGCTCTCTCACTGCCGGGCCACCGAGTCGCTGCGTCAACTGCCGATCCTGTTGGTCGCCGAGGAGAACGATCTACCCCGGCTGGCCAAGGGACTCGACCTTGGCGCCAGCGACTATGTGGTTCGTCCGGTGGACGGCAACGAGCTTGTGGCGCGGACCCGCACCCAGATCCGCCGCAAACGGCTGCAAGACCGGCTGCGCGAGAATTATCACAAAAGCCTGTCGCTGGCCCTGACCGATGAGCTCACCGGTCTCTACAACCGGCGCTTTTTATTCGCTCATCTCGAGCAGTTGCGCGAGCGCATCGACCACGGCGCTCCCGAGGGAGCCGTGCTGCTGTTCGACCTTGATCATTTCAGAGAGGTCAACAACACCTATGGCCATGCCGCCGGAGATGAAGTGCTGCGCCAACTCGCCGCGCGCGTGCTGCGCACGATCCGGGACGTGGATCTCGTCGCCAGGCTCGGGGGCGACGAATTCGTCGTGGTAATGGCGGAAACGCCCCTCGCGCAGGCGCTGGCGATCGGCGAGCGCCTGCGCCTTGCGGTCGCGGACGAACCCTTCGTCGTGGGGGCGGGCCGTGCGGCTCTTCATCTTACGATCAGCGTCGGGGTTACGACCGTTACGGCGGGTCATCAAACCTCCGACACCTTGCTGACCGGCGCCGACGATTGCCTTTATCGTGCAAAAAATACCGGCCGCAATCGCACGATCGGCTGCCCGTCCGATCTCCGCTCTTCCCCTTTTTCCGAACCCTGCCGCCTCGGCGATCAGCCCGAGAGGATCACTTGATTTTCGCTTCCCGAAAGATGACGTGCTTGCGCACGACCGGGTCGAATTTCTTCAGCTCGAGCTTGCCGGTTTTCGTCCGCGGATTCTTCTTCGTGACGTAATAGAAGCCGGTATCGGCGCTGCTGACCAGCTTGATCAATACGGTGTTGGTCTTGGCCATCCGGCACCTCTCTGGTTCAAGGGGTTGGTGACACCGAGATTAGCGGCAGGTCGGGCCGTGTCAAGGCGGCGGCCGGCGATCGTCCAGAGCGTCGCGATAGAGAGCAGGATCGGCCAGCAGGCGTTCGGCGACTTCCAGATCAAGCGGCCGTTTGTCCGTCCGCGCCGGACAGGCCCGGCGCAGCCGCAACAGCTGCGCCTGATCGAGCGGCGCCGCCGGGCGCGCCGGCGCCGGTGCCGCCCGCACCCTGGCGAGCGCGGCCGAGACGGCGCGCGCATCATTCGCAAGGCCGCTCGTGCATATGCTCGGGATCACGCCGTTGCGGGCGAGAAGATAGCCGGACGGCCTGACCAGCAGCGCCCAGGTCAGCGTCAGCTCGCCGCCATTGCGCAGCGGCAGCACCGTCTGTACCGTGCCCTTGCCGTAGGAAGCGCTGCCGACGATAACCGCGCGGTGCAAATCCTGAAGGGCCGCCGCGACGATTTCGGAGGCCGATGCCGATCCCCCGTCGATCAACACGACGAGCGGCACGGCGGGCGCAATCGCCGTGCCCGAAGCGGCAAAAAACTGCCGGCTCGCGGGATTGCGCCCGATGGTGGCGGCGATCGGCCCTTTGGCGATGAAAAGGTTTGAAACGTCGACGGCCTGATAGAGAAGACCGCCGGGATCCCCTCTCAGATCGAGCACGACCCCGCGCAAACCGGAGCCGAACGCGTGCTGCCAATGCGCCAGTCCGGCGGCGAGGCGCTCGCTCGTATCGCGGCTGAAACCGGTAATGCGAAAAATCACGACGCCGTCCCGTTCCGACGCTTTGACCGTGGCGGGCACGACCAACGCGCGCCGTAGGGAGAAGCTCATCTCGCGGGCGAGGACGGGGCGATAGACGGTCAGCCTGACCACACTCGCGAGCGGGCCGCGCAGCCATCCGACAACCGCGGCGCGCGGCTGGCCGGCGGTGCTGTGTCCGTCGATCGCGACGATCCGGTCTCCGGGCTTGATGCCGGCGCGCGCCGCCGGACCCTGCGGCAGAACCGCGCCGACCAAAAATCTTCCGCTCGCGGCTTTGAGAGTGATGCCGATCCCGCTGAAGCCTTCGAGCGCGGCGCGTTGCGCGCGCGCGGCGCGCGGCGCCGAATAGCGGGAAAAGCGATCGAGCGCGCCGGCCAGGCCGTCGAACACGATTTCTTCGATGCGATCGTCGGAATGGGCGGCGACGGCGGCGGAGGCGGCCTTTGCCATCGCGACGGCCCGGCTTGCCAACGCGCCCCAGGCGGCGGCGTCGTTGTCGGCAGGCGGCGAAAACAGGGCGAGCTGGCGGTCGCGATAGATCAGCGCGAGCTCTGTCCGCCCGTCCGGCGCGGGCGTCTCGACAACGGAGAGATTGCGGTCGAGCCGCGACAGATTGGCAAGGCCGAAAGAGACCAGTTTCCGGTCGGACACCGGCTTGATGTAGAAGCGGGCGATATCCTGCAGCGCCTGGGTGAACAGCCGGGCTTGCGCGTCTGCCGGAGCTGGCGGCGCCGTATGCGCGCAGCCGGCGAGAACGGCGAGGCTCAGCAGCAGGGCCGTGCGGATGTGAGCTGCGGCGGTGAATGGCGGCGACATCGCAGCCGATCGGCTCTCCGAAATACCGGCCGAGAGCCGCGGTAAACGGCACAAAGGTACCGGCGGGCGGAAGATTAAAGCCGTCGGTGCGGCCGATCAACGTCGCCGGCGGCGCATTTGCCGCATACCCCGCCGCCCGGGCCGATACGGCTCAGCTCGTCTCGCCGCCGGCCCCGGCGGCGCCGGCATGGCGGCGGGCGCCGCCGCGCGGCGCGAGGGCCGGCGATGTCTGCTCGACCCGGAACAGCATCCGACCGCTCAGGCTGTCAGCCTCGACAAGCCGGACCAAAAGAGGATCGCCGAGCTGAAAGACGCGGCCGCAGCGCCGGCCGATCAGCCGCTGCCGCTTGGGATCGTGCTCGTAAAAATCGCCGGGCAGGCTCGAGACCGGCACCAGCCCTTGCGCACCGCTATCGGCGATGGCGACAAACAGGCCGAACGCGGCGACGCCGGCGATGCGGGCCGCAAAAACGCGACCGAGGGAGCCGGCGAGCAGCATCGCGCGATAGCGATCAAGCGCGGCGCGCTCGGCCGCCGCGGCGCGACGCTCGCTGGCCGACAGGTGTTCGCCCAGCTCGGCCAAGTCATGATCGGCGGCAGGCGGCATTCCGCCCGGACCAAAATTGCGGCCGGCCATATTAGCCCCGGCGATCAGAGCGCGGTGCACGACCAGATCGGCATAGCGCCGGATCGGCGAGGTGAAATGCACGTAGCGGCGCAGCGCCAAGCCGAAATGGCCGATATTGGAGGGGCTGTAGGCGGCCTGGGCTTGGCAGCGCAGGACGAACTCGTTGACGATCGCGGCGGCGGGGCTGCTGGCGGCGCGGCGCAGCACGTGATTGAACGAGCCCGGCTGCGGCGCCTGCCCTTTGGCGAGGGCGAGAGCGGGCAGCGACAGCCCCGACAGAAATGCGCGCAGGGCCGCCACCTTGTCCGCGGCCGGAGCATCGTGGATGCGATACAGGCAGGGCTGGCGCAGCGCTTCGAGCTCCTCGGCGGCGGCGACATTCGCCAGAATCATGAACTCCTCGATCAGGCGATGGCTGTCGAGCCGCTGGACGGGTTCGATTGCGGCCGGCCGCCCGCTGGGATCGAGAAAGACCCGGTATTCGGGGATATCGAGATCGAGCGCGCCGCGGTCCTCACGGGCGCGGGCGAGCGCCCGGAAGGCGCCGTAGAGATGCGGCACCGGCGCAGGCGCCGCCGCCCCGCTCGCGCGCGCCGCTTCGAGCTGTTCATAGGTCAGCCGCGCCGCCGAGCGCATCAGGGCGCGCTCGAACCGATGCCGCCGCTTGTTGCCCGCGGCGTCGATCCACAGATGCACGGCAAGGCAGGCGCGATCCTCGCCGGGTTTCAGAGAGCACAGTTCATTCGCCAGCGCCGCCGGCAGCATCGGCACGACGCGGTCGGGAAAATAGACGGAATTGCCGCGTCGCCGGGCTTCCCGGTCGAGCGCGCTGCCCGGTCTCACATACCAGGCGACATCGGCGATCGCGACGATGATGTGCCAGCCGCCGCGCCCCTCGGGGTCGGGCTCCGCCCATACCGCATCGTCGAAATCGCGGGCATCGCTGCCGTCGATCGTGACGAGCGGCAAGCCTCGCAGATCCGTCCGCCCCTTGCCGTCGACCGGCCGTGCCGCCGCCGCCTCGGCAACGGCCGCCTGCGGGAACTCGCTCGGAATGTCATGGGCGGCGATGACAAGGGCGCTGACCGAGCGCGGGTCTTCGGCGGCGCCGAGGCGTTCCACGATGCGCACCCGCGGCGGCCCGAGCCGGCCCGCCGTTATCGCCTCGGCGACGACGAGATCGCCGTCGGCCGCATCGCCGGCATTGCCGGCCGGGACGAGATATTCGCTCCGATCGCGGCGATCCGCCGGGATCAATCGGCCATCGCCTCGGCCGCGCCGGAAGAGGCCGACGATCCGGCCTCCCTCCGGATCGAGCGGGCGCAGCATGTGCGCCTCGATCGCGCCGCCGTCGCACAGCGCAAGGCGCGCCAAGGCGCGCGCCCCCGTTGCGAGAGGTTCGGCACCCGCGGGCTCGATCAGCCGGATTGCGGGCGCCGCGGCCGGCCAATCGAGCGGCCGGACAAGCGGAAAGCCGTCCTCGTCGCTGCCGACCCGCTCGACCGTGACAAGCCGTCCGGACGACGGACCGGCGACAAAGCGCCGGTTGCCGGCGCGAGCGACGATGCCGCCTTTCTCGGCCGCCCGCAACAGCTCGCCGAGCGCGCGGCGGTCGTTGGCGCCGAGCCCGAAGGCGCGCGCAAGCTCGCGGCGGCCGACCGCGGCCGGGTGCGCGCGAAGGAAGGCGAGGAGATCGCCCGCCGAGGGGAGGCCCGGCCGGCTGCGTCGGGGCTCTCCCAAGACGCGCTTGCGTTGCGGCGGCGCGGCGCGCATTACGGAGCGTCCTCGGAGCGGGCGCGGTTGCCGTTCGCCGGGCGGACCGTCCGCTTTTTGCCGCTGCTGCCGCCGTTGCCGGCGCCGGTTTTCGTCCGCGCCGACGCCGTCCTCCCCGCCCGCGCGGCCCGAGCGGTGCGGCCCTTGCCCTTCTCGCGCAGCAGCGCGATCGCCTCCGCAAGCGTCAGCGCCTCCGGCTCGGCCGTCCGCGGCAGCGAGGCGATCGTGCCGCCATGCGCGAGGTAGGGCCCGTAGCGGCCGCGATAGATCGCGACGGTGCCGCCGTCCGGGTGCTCGCCCAGGGTCTTGAGCGGCTGCGCCGCCGGACGACGCCTAGCCGCCTCTTCGGCCAACAATGTCACCGCCCGGTTGAGGCCGATCGTCAGCACATCATCGTGAGCGCCCAGCGAGCGGAAGGTATCGCCGTGCTTGATATAGGCGCCGAAACGGCCGATGCCGGCGACGATCGGCCGGCCCGTATCGGGGTGCCGGCCGAGCTCGCGCGGCAGCGAGAGCAGGCGCAGCGCGCGATCGAGGTCGATCTCGGCGGGGCTTATGCCGCGCGGAAGGGCGACCCGTTTCGGCTTGTGCTCGCCTGCGGCGACGCCGAGCTGGACATAATGGCCGTAGGGGCCCTTTTTCAGCATGACCGGGAGGCCGCTTGCCGGGTCGGTACCGAGCGCCCGTTCGGCGGCGGTCTCCTCGCCGTCAAGCGCGAGCGGACGGGTATACCGGCAGTTCGGATAATTCGAGCAGCCGATGAACGCCCCGAACTTGCCGAGCTTGAGGCCGAGCCGCCCGGCGCCGCAAACCGGACAAAGGCGCGGATCCCGGCCGCTGCCATCCGCGGGAAAGAAATGGGGTCCAAGCTCGGCATCGAGGGTGTTAAGCACTTGGCTGATCGTCAGCTCCTTGGTGCCTTCCACCGCCGCCGAAAAATCGCGCCAGAACCGGCGCAGCACCTCTTTCCAATCAATGCGCCCGCCGGAGATCTCGTCGAGCTGGTTTTCGAGATCGGCGGTGAAGCTGTATTGCACGTAGCGCTCGAAGAAGCTGGCGAGAAAGGCGGTGACGAGGCGGCCGCGGTCCTCGGGGACAAAGCGCCGCTTGTCGAGCCGGACATATTGGCGATCCTGCAGGACCTGCAGGATCGCGGCATAGGTCGAGGGCCGCCCGATGCCGAGCTCTTCGAGCTTCTTGACGAGGCTCGCCTCGGTATAACGCGGCGGCGGCTGCGTGAAGTGCTGCCTGGGGACGACCGCCGCACGGCTCAGCCGCTCGCCTTGCCGCATCGCCGGCAGACGCACGCCTTCGCCCTCTTCCTCGCCGACGTCGTCGCGGTCCTCCTGATAAAGCGCGAGAAAGCCGTCGAAGGTTACGACCGAGCCGGCCGCCCGCAGCCGCACCCTGCCGTCGGCGTCGGCGATGTCGACGGCGAGCTGATCGAGCACCGCCGAGGCCATCTGACTGGCCACCGTGCGCCGCCAGATCAATTCGTAAAGGCGCTGGTGATCGCGGTCGAGATGGCGGGCGACGGCGGCCGGCCGGCGCGCAATATCGGTAGGCCGGATCGCCTCATGCGCCTCCTGCGCGTTCTTGGCCGGGCTCTTGTAGAGACGCGGCTCGGGCGGCAGATACTTCGCCCCGAACTCGTCGCCGATCAACCGGCGCGCCGCAGCGATCGCTTCGCTGGCGATGGCGACGCCGTCGGTGCGCATATAGGTGATCAGCCCGACCGGCTCGCCGCCGAGGGCAAGGCCCTCATAGAGGCGTTGCGCGATCTGCATCGTGCGGGTGGCGGAAAACCCGAGCTTGCGCGAGGCCTCCTGCTGCAGGGTCGAGGTGGTGAACGGCGGAAACGGGTGGCGGCGGACCTCGCGGCGCTCGACCGCGGCGACCGTGAAACCGGACGCGGAGAGGATCGCCGCCGCCGCTTCCCGCGCCTTTTTTTCGCTGTCGAGATCGAAGCGCTCGAGCCGCTTGCCGTCGAGATGGGTCAAGCGGGCGGTAAAGCTCTGACCGGAGGCGGTCTTAAATTCGGCCTCGACCGTCCAGTACTCGCGCGGGCGAAAGGCCTCGATCTCGGCCTCGCGCTCGCAAATCAGGCGCAGCGCCACCGACTGGACGCGGCCGGCCGAGCGGCTTCCCGGCAGCTTGCGCCATAACACCGGCGACAGGGTGAAGCCGACCAGATAGTCGAGCGCGCGCCGGGCGAGATAAGCCTCGACGAGCTCGCGGTCGATTTCTCGCGGCCGCCGGAACGCTTCGAGGACAGCGTTTTTGGTGACCTCGTTGAAGACCACCCGCTTGACGTCGAGATCCTTCAGGACCCGCCGGGATTTGAGTACTTCGGTGACGTGCCAGGAGATGGCCTCGCCTTCGCGGTCGGGGTCGGTCGCGAGGAACAGCCGGCGGGCGCCGCGGGCGGCCTCGATGATCGCCTTCAGATGCTTTTCCGATTTGCCGTCGATCTCCCACGACATGGCGAAATCGGATTCGGGACGCACCGATCCGTCCCTGGCCGGCAGATCGCGGACATGGCCGTAGCTGGCCACGACCTTGTAGTCGCTGCCGAGATAGCGGTTGATCGTTTTCGCTTTGGCGGGGGATTCGACGACGACGAGGTTCATGAATTCAGTCGATCGGGCACGAAATTGCGGCTTCCCGGATCCGGGCGACGGTTATGGCTGCTTCTCATGGAGCACGAGGCTCTTTCTGCAAATGCCGCACTCACCGGTGATGGCGCCGCTGTCAACGCAGGGAGACGAGATTGCCGGGATGACGCTCGACCCGGCCGGCGAGTTCCAGCTCTAAGAGAAGGGTGGCCACGGCCGCGGCTGACAAGTGGCATTGACGCACCAGCTCGTCAACCGGCACCGGCGTCGGTCCCAGTCGTTCGACGATCAGCGCGAGGCCGCTTTCGTCGGCCACGGGCGCGGGCATCGCGGCGGGCGGCGCCGGGGGAATGGCGGGGGGTGTCGGCGGCGGCGGACCGGGTTCGACCAGCGGCCGCAGCTGCAACAGCACGTCCTCGACGGTTTCGGTGAGGGTGGCGCCGTTCCGCAACAGATCGTTCGTGCCGCGGCAGCGCGGGTCGAGCGGCGAACCGGGCACCGCGAAGACCTCGCGTCCCTGCTCGAGCGCGAAGCGGGCGGTGATCAGCGAGCCGGAGCGGGCCGCCGCCTCGACCACGACGACGCCGAGGGCCAAGCCCGAAATGATCCGGTTGCGGCGCGGGAAATGGCGCGCCTGCGGCTCGCTGCCGAGCGGCAGCTCGGAGAGGATCGCGCCGCTCTCCGCAAGCGCCGCATGGAGGGCGCGATTTTCTTCCGGGTAGACGATATCGACGCCGCCGGCGACGACGGCGACGCTGCCGCTGGCAAGCGCGCCCGCATGCGCCGCGGCATCGATGCCGCGGGCCAGACCCGAGACGACCACAAAACCGGCCTCGCCCAGTCCGCGCGCCAGATCGCCGGCAAGACGGCGCCCGCCCGCCGAGGCGTTGCGGGCGCCGACCACGGCCACCATCGGCCGGTCCAGCAGGTCGCTGCGGCCGCGCAGGATCAGAACCGGCGGCGCATCCTCGATCGCGGCGAGGGCGGCGGGATAGCCCGGCTCGCCCCAGCACAAAAGCCGCGCGCCGAGCCGGGAAAGCGCGGCCAGCTCGGTTGCGGCCGCGGCCCGGTCGGGGGCGGCAACGGCCCCGCCGGAGGCGCCTTTGCGGGCAAGCCGGGGCAAGGCCGCGATCGCCGCACGGGCCGAACCGAAGCGTCGCAGCATCGCGTGGAACGTCACCGGCCCGATCGTCTCGGTGCGGGCAAGCCGCAGCCAGTCGAGGCGTTCCTGCGGATCGAGTTCGCGTCTCTTCAGGGCAGCGTCAGCCTTTTCCGAACGAAATCCGACTTTCGTTGCCGGCGATCAGGCGGCGGATATTGGCATGATGCCGCAGCATGACGAGCAGCGCTATGCCGACAATCACCAAAGCGCTTGCCCGATCGGCGGCGAACAGCATCGCCAGGATCGCGCTGGCCAGCGCCGCGACGAGCGCGGCGAGCGAGGAATAGTGAAACAGCAAAGCGGTCACAAGCCACAGAAAAGCCGCCAGCAGGGCCACCGGCCAGGCGAGCGCCAGCAGGACGCCGAAGCCGGTGGCGACCCCTTTGCCGCCGCGGAAGCCGAGCCAGACCGGAAACATATGGCCGCAAACGACGGCGGCGGCGGCGGCAAGTGCCGCCTGCCGGCCCAGCAGCGCGCCCACCCCCACCGCCGCCGCGCCCTTCGCCAGATCGAGCAGCAGCGTCGACAGGGCCAGAGCCTTGCTGCCGGTCCGCAGGACGTTGGTGGCGCCGATATTGCCGGAGCCGATACGGCGGATGTCGCCGTAACCGGCCGCCCGGGTCAGCACGACACCCCACGGCACTGCGCCCAACAGATAACCGGCAAAGGCGGCAGCGATAATCCCGCCCACTTCGCCCTCTCCCGCTACCGCGATGCGCCTGCCGGCGTTGCCGGAGAGCCGCCGCGGCGGTGCCGATCCGTCGTCCTTGCGCGCATATGCTCCCTCTATCCCTCCCGCCGGAAGATCGTGCGGCCGTCGACGAGCGTGCGCAAGGCCCGGCCCCTGACCGGGCGACCGTCGAACGGCGAGTTCTTTGATTTCGAGCGGAATTCATCGGTACGGATCGTCCACGGGCAATCCGGATCGAACAAAACAAGATCGGCGGGCGCACCCGGCGTCAGGCGCCCGACCGGCAGGCGCAGGATCTCGGCCGGGGCCAGGGTCAACCGGCGCACCACTTCGAGAAGTCCCAGATGACCATTGTGATAGAGCTCGAGCGACAGCGGCAGCAAGGTTTCGAGTCCGACAATGCCGCATGCCGCCGAGCTGAACGGCAGCCGCTTTGAATCCTGGTCCCACGGTGCGTGGTCGCTGGCGATCGCGTCGATGGTGCCGTCGGCGAGCCCGGCGATGACCGCCTGCCGGTCCTGTTCGCTGCGCAGCGGCGGCGACAGTTTGGCGAAAGTGCGGTAATCGCCGACCGCGGTCTCGTTCAGCGTGAAATAGGGCGGAGCGGTATCGCAGGTCACCGGCAGCCCCCGCGCCTTCGCGGCGCGGATCGCCGCGATCGCGGCGGCGGTCGACAAATGGGCGGCGTGATAGCGGGCGCCGGTGATTTCAACGAGCCGCAGATCGCGCTCGATCATGATGACCTCGGCCGCGGGAGTGATCGCCGGCAGACCAAGGCGGGTGGCAACCTCGCCCTCGGTCACCTCGCCGGCCCGCGCCAGGCTCGGTTCCTCCGGATGTTGCAATACGAGAAGGTCGAAAGTGCTCGCATAGGACAGCACCCGCCGCATCACGAGCGCGTCGGCGATCGCCTTGACGCCGTCGGTGAAGCCGAGCGCGCCCCCGGCCGCAAGCAGGCCCATTTCGACCAGTTCGCGCCCTTCGAGCCCTTTTGTCGCCGCGGCGTAGGTATGCAGCTTCGCAAGCCTGACCTCGCGGGCGCGGCGGGCGAGGAACTCGATGACCGAGCCGTCGTCGACCGGCGGTTCGGTGTTCGGCAGGGCGACCATTGTCGTCACCCCGCCGGCGGCGGCGGCGCGTCCGCCGCTGGCGACCGATTCCATGTGCTCGGCGCCGGGCTCGCGCAATTGCACGCGCATGTCGACAAGGCCGGGTGCAAGGCACAGCCCTGCGCAAGGTACGATCTCGGCATCCGCAGCCGCGAGCTCGCCGCCGACGGCGGCGATCCGCTCGCCCGCGACGAGCAGATCGCCCGGGGCATCGCGCCCGCTGGCGGGATCGATCAGGCGGGCGCCGCGGAACAGCAGCCGCTCGCTCACGGCCGCGGCGGCGCGTTGCCGTGACCGCGCGCCAAAATCTCAAGACAAGCCATGCGCACTGCAACGCCCATTTCAACCTGTTCGCGAATGAGACTGCGATCGATATCGTCGGCGATCTGGCTGCCGATTTCGACCCCGCGGTTCATTGGGCCCGGATGCATGATCAGCGCGTCGGGCTTGGCGAGGCTCAGCTTGTCGTAATCGAGCCCGAAAAAGTGGAAGTATTCGCGCGTCGAGGGGACAAAAGAGCCGTGCATCCGCTCGCTCTGCAGGCGCAGCATCATCACGATATCGGCCCCGGCCAGCCCGCGGGCCATGTCGTGATAGACCTCGACGCCAAGCCGCTCGACGGCGGCCGGCAACAGGGTGCGCGGCGCCACGACCCGCACCCGCGCCCCCATCGTGTTGAGCAAGGAAATGTTCGAGCGGGCGACACGGCTGTGCAGGATATCGCCGCAGATCGCGACGATGAGACCGCCGAGCCTGCCTTTGCGGCGCCGGATCGTCAGCGCGTCGAGCAGGGCCTGGGTGGGATGCTCGTGACTGCCGTCGCCGGCATTGACGACGGCGCAGTCGACCTTTTCGGACAGCAGCTGAACCGCGCCCGATTCGGGATGACGCACGACCAGCACGTCGGGATGCATCGCATTCAGCGTCATCGCCGTGTCGATCAGCGTCTCGCCCTTGCGCATCGCGCTCATATCGACCGCCATGTTGATCACATCGGCGCCGAGCCGCTTGCCGGCCAGTTCGAATGAAGTACGGGTGCGCGTCGAGTTCTCGAAGAAGCAGTTGATGATCGTGCGGCCGCGCAACAGCGCGTGTTTCTTCTCGGCTTGGCGATTGAGTGCGACATAGGAATCGGCAAGGTCGAGAAAATGCTCGATGTCCTCGCGCGACAAGCCTGCGATTCCGAGGAGATGACGGTGCGGAAAGGCGCGTACCAGCGCAGTTTTATTCATGAGCCCTGGACTATAGGGAGGGGCTGCGGACCCGGCAAGCACGGGCGACACTATCGCCCGGGGGCGGAGGAAACGGCGGAGGGCGAAGGCCGCAAGGCGGCGTCGGCGCCGCCGGCGGGCGACGGCAGGACCGGAATTTCGGCGGCGCGGCGGCCGTCGACCAGGGTCAGCACGAGCGCCTCGGCGGAGAGATCGGCCCCTCTCACTCCCGAGACCGGCACCGTCAGCACGGCGGCGCGGCCGTGATCGGAGAGCACGACCTCGGGGCGGCCGAAAGAGGCTCCCGCCGCCCCTTCGACAAAGAGGTCGGGAGCGACGAACGGCGCCCCGGTGCTGGCCAGCCGCACGCGCAAGCGAAGGCGGCCGCTCTCGCTCTCGAGAGCGACCCGCTTCAGGACGATCGCGGCGGCCTTCGGGTCTTCCGGCACGCGGGCGGCAAAGCGCGCGATCGCCGCGGCTTGCCGCGTCGGCCGGGTGGGACCGGCCGGCAATGCGAGCGTGAGCACGGCATGATGGGGCACGCAGATCGCCGCGCAGGCTGCATAATCGAGGGTCAGGTGAAGCGTCAGCTTCCGCCCGGGCCGGGCGGGCATTACCGTTACCGGCAATACGACGTCACCGCGGTAGCCGATCGTGTCGAGGCCCTGCTGCGAAAACCGCCGCGGCGCCGGCCAGGCGAGGGTGGCGCGAGCCAGATTGTGCGAGCCGCGCCAGTCGAACCGCGGCGCCACCCCGGCATCGCCGGGCGAGCGCCAATAGGTATGCCATCCGGGCGCCAGACGGAACTCGATCCCCGCGCCGAGCCGTCGCGCCGCTCCGGTCGCCGCGGTTGCGGTGAGGAGCCGGACCGCGGCATTGGCATCGCCGATCCAGGGCGAGGCGGCAGCCTCCGCGCGCGCCGCAAGGCTCCCACCGATCAGTGCCGCCGCGGCGATCGCGCCTATTCTTGCACTCACGCTGGCACCCGCTCCGATGCGGAAGGCCTGCCGCCGCTCCGCGCCGATCCCGTTGCTAACCCGTCGGCGCGAGCATAGATTAAAGCGGGAGGTCGTCGCAAATGATCCTCTTCACGTTGCGTTGCGCCGGAGGCCACGAATTTGAGGGCTGGTTCCGCGACGGTCATACGTTTGAAGCGCAGCAAAAGGCGGGGGAGATCGCCTGCCCCGAATGCGGCGATACCGCAGTCGAAAAGGCGGTCATGGCGCCGCGGCTCGCGCGCTCCCGCGAGAACGGCCGGCCCCCCGTCGATCCGGCCAGGCTGCGCGCGGCGCTGCTCGAGCTGCGCCGGCAGGTCGAGGCGAATTGCGATTATGTCGGCGACCGTTTTGCCGAGGAGGCGCGCCGCATTCATTACGGCGAAGTCGATCCGCACGGCATCTACGGCGAGGCGACCGAGGAGGAATCGCGCGAGCTGATCGAGGAGGGGATCGAGATCCGTCGCATTCCCTGGATTTCGCCGACCGACAGCTGAGGGCAGCGCCTTTTCCCAAAAAGCTGAGCGCCGCGCGGCGCTCAGCTTTTTGTCGCCATGACGATGTAATTGACGCCAAGATCGGGCGAGATCGACCACTCGCCGGAGAGCGGATTATAGGCGATGCCGGCCAGGCGGACGGCGTGCAACCGGTGGCGGCGAAGCCCGAGCACGAATTCCGAGGGGCGCAGGAACTTGCGCCAGTCGTGAGTGCCGCGCGGCAGCCAGCCAAGGATGTATTCGGCGCCGAGGATTGCCAGCACGAACGCGCGCGCGGTGCGATTGATCGTCGCGCCGATGAAGGCGCCGCCGGGTCGCAGCAGCGCGCCGGCGGCGGCGAGGAAGGCGTCGGGATCGGCAACGTGTTCGATCACTTCGAGCGCCAGCACCACGTCAAAAACGACGCCCTCGGCCGCCAGCGATTCGGCGGCGGCGAAGCGATAATCGATCGCAAGGCCGCTGGCTTCGGCATGGCGGCGGGCGGCGGCGATCGCCGCCGCACCGGCATCGATGCCGGTCACGGCGAAACCGAGGCGCGCCATCGGCTCGGCGACAAGCCCGCCGCCGCAGCCGATATCGAGCAGCCTAAGGCCCTGAAACGGCTGCAATGCGCGCGGGTCGCGGCGGAAATGCCGACACAATTCGGCGCGGATGAAGGCGAGGCGGACAGGATTGAGACGGTGCAGCGCGCGCAGCTCGCCCTCGGGATCCCACCAGGTTTCGGCGACGCGGGCAAAGCGGCCGATCTCCTCGGGATCGACAGTGGCGTCCGCTCCCTCCGCGCTCATCCCTCGCCCGCTGCGACGGCCTGTCCGGCCAGAAAAGAATATGTCCCGCCATGCCGGTCCGGCAATATGCTGCGCCCGGCACAAGACTGGATCACGGCATGGCGCGTATCGTGCAGAAATTCGGCGGCACCTCGCTCGCCACCATCGATCGGATCAAGGAAGTCGCCCGCCGCGTCAAGCGCGAGGTCGATGCCGGTCACGAGGTCATGGTCGTGGTTTCGGCGATGGCCGGGGTCACCAACGAGCTCGTCGGCTGGACGCGCGCCATCAGCACGTTGCACGACGCGCGCGAGTACGATGTCGTCGTGTCCTCGGGCGAGCAGGTGACCGCCGGGCTGCTGGCGCTGGCTTTGCAGAATCTCGGCGTCGATGCGCGCTCCTGGCTCGGCTGGCAGATCCCGATCCGCACCGACGGCATGCACGGCAAGGCGCGCATCGCGGCGATCGAGACCGCGGAGATCGCGCGCCGCCTCGCCGCCGGCCAAGTCGCGGTCGTCGCCGGCTTTCAGGGGCTGGGGCCGCGCGGGCGCATCACCACGCTCGGCCGCGGCGGCTCCGATCTGACCGCGGTGGCGCTGGCGGCGGCGTTCAACGCCGATCGCTGCGATATCTTCACCGATGTCGACGGCGTCTATACCGCCGATCCGCGCATCGTTGCGAAAGCCAGGAAGCTCGGTAGAATCACCTATGAAGAGATGCTGGAAATGGCGTCGCAAGGCGCCAAGGTGCTGCAGACGCGCTCGGTCGAGTTGGCGATGAATCATCGCGTGCGGCTGCAGGTTCTGTCGAGCTTTACCGATACGCCCGGAACGCTCGTGGTCGACGAGGACGAAATCGTGGAAAAACAGGTTGTCAGCGGCATCGCCTACAGCCGCGATGAGGCTAAGATCACGGTCCTCAAAGTGGCCGACCGCCCGGGCGTGGCGGCGGCGATTTTCGGCCCGCTCGCCGACAATGCCATCAATGTCGACATGATCGTCCAGAATGTTTCGGAGGATGGCTGCACCACCGATCTGACCTTTACCGTCGCCCGGGCCGATCTTGAACGCGCGGTTTCGGTGCTGGAGGAGCGGCGCGAGGCGTTGGGCTTTGCCGCGCTCAAACCCGATCCCAACGTCGTCAAGGTTTCGGTGATCGGGGTGGGCATGCGCAGCCACGCCGGGGTGGCCAAGAAGATGTTTCAGGCGCTTGCCGACAAGGGTATCAACATTCAGGTGATCTCGACCTCCGAAATCAAGGTCAGCGTGCTGATCGCGGCCGAATACACCGAGCTCGCACTGCGCGCGCTGCACACCGCCTACGGGCTCGACGCGAGCGGATGAGCGCTCTGACCGACGCCGGCGCCGCATCGGCCCGCGTCGAGCCTGCCCCATCCCGGCGGAGCGGCGCGGAATTCGCCCGCGCCGAGCTCGACCGGCTGTGGGCGCGCGGCCGCGCCCTGCTCGGTTCCGACACTGCGATCATGGGCGGAGCCATGACCTGGGTTTCGGAACGCAACCTCGTCGCCGCGATCTCGAATGCCGGCGGCTTCGGGGTCATCGCCGGCGGTTCGCTGTCGCCCGCCGCTCTCGCCGCCGAGATCGCCGCGACGCGCGCGCTGACGCCGCGCCCGTTCGGGGTCAATCTGATCACCTTGCATCCCGAACTGCCGGCCCTGATCGAGGCCTGTATCGCCCACGAGGTCCGTCACGTCGTGCTGGCCGGCGGTCTGCCGAGCGGCGCGACGATCGCCCGGATCAAGGCCGGCGGGGCGCGCGTGCTGTGTTTTGCGCCAGCCCTCGGGATCGCCAGGAAACTCGTCCGCATGGGGGCCGATGCGATCATTATCGAAGGCAATGAGGCGGGCGGGCATATCGGGCCGGTGTCGACCGGGGTCTTGGCCCAGGAGATCCTGCCCCATCTGAGCGAGGTTCCGGTTTTTGTGGCCGGCGGCATCGGGCGGGGCGAAGCCATGCTGGCCTATCTCGAAATGGGGGCGGCGGGGGTTCAGCTTGGCACCCGTTTCGTGTGCGCCTATGAATCGATCGCCCATCCGCGCTTCAAACAGGCCTTTATCCGGGCCAGCGCGCGCGACGCCGTAGCCTCGGTTCAGCTCGATCCGCGCCTGCCGGTGATCCCGGTGCGGGCGCTCGTCAATCCGGCGACCGAACGCTTCATGGCCCTGCAGCGGCGCCTGGTCGAACGCATTGCCCGGGGCGATCTGTCGCTGCGCGAAGGGCAGCTCGAGATCGAGCATTTCTGGGCCGGAGCGCTGCGGCGGGCGGTCATCGACGGCGACATCGAATCGGGCTCGCTGATGGCTGGGCAGAGCGTCGGCTTTGTCACGCGCGAGCAGAGCACGGCCGAGATCATCGCGGAACTGATCGATCAGGCCGCGGCCGTCCTGATCGCCCGCGAGGGACGCGGACGCCGGCTGATGTCGCAGGAAGGGTGCCCGGCGGCGGGCCGGGACGCCGACGGATGATGCAGGAGGGAGCCGGTCTCAGCGGGATTCGCCGCCTGTTGCGCCGCCTGCGCGACGTCATGGCGGGCTCGGGAAGCGCTCAGGAGCGTCTCAATCAGATCGTGCGCATCGTCGCCGCCGAGATGGTGGCCGAGGTGTGTTCGGCCTACGTCATGCGCGCCGGCGAGGTCCTCGAATTGTTCGCGACCGAGGGGCTGCGTCCGGAGGCGGTGCACCGGACGCGGTTGCGCGTCGGCGAGGGGCTGGTCGGCGTCATTGCGGCGACCGCACGGCCGCTTGCCCTCGCCGATGCGCAGTCCCATCCGGATTTCGCCTTCCGCCCGGAGACCGGGGAGGAAATCTACCACTCTCTGATGGGAGTGCCGATCCTGCGCGGCGGCCGCGTGCGGGGGGTTCTGGTCGTGCAAAACCGGACGCCGCGCCACTATACCGATGACGAAGTCGAAGCCCTGCAGACGATCGCGATGGTCGTCGCCGAACTCGTCGCCAGCGGCGAACTCGTCAATCCGCTCGAAATCTCGCAGGGTCACGGCCACGGCATAACGCCGGTGCGGCTCGTCGGGGTTCGGCTCAATCCCGGCTTGGCGATGGGGCCGGCGGTGCTGCACGAGCCGGGGCTGGTCATTCGCCAAGTCGTGGCCGAGGACGTCGCCGCCGAGCTGGAGCGCCTGCGGCAGGCGGTGGCGCGGATGCGCGCGGCGATCGACGAGCTGGTCGCGGCAAGCCACGGGCTCGGCGCCGGCGAACATCGGGACATTCTTGAGAGCTATCGCATGTTTGCCGCCGACCGCGGCTGGGTGGCGCGGATCGCCGATGCCATCAAGAGCGGGCTGACCGCCGAGGCGGCGGTGCAAAAGGTGCGGGACGACACGCGCACCCGCATGATGCAGGCCGGCGATCCCTATCTGCGCGAGCGCCTGTTCGATCTCGACGACCTCGCCAATCGCCTGCAGCAGCACCTCGCAGGCGGCAGGATGGAGCTCGTCCGCGCCGAGCTGCCCGCCGAGTTCATCCTCGTCGCGCGCAGCATGGGCCCGGCCGAATTGATGGATTACGCCCACCGGCGCATCCAGGGGCTTGTGCTCGAAGAAGGCTCGCCGACCGCGCATGTCGCGATCGTCGCGCGCGCCCTTGACATTCCCGTCGTCGGACGGGTCGAGGAGGCGACAAGCCGCATCGAGACCGGCGATCTTGTCGTCGTCGACGCCGACCATGCCCAGGTGCTGATCCGGCCGAGCGAAGATATCCGGCAATCCGTGGCCGCGACGGTGGCGGCCCGCCGGCGCCGGCGGGCGCTGTCGGATGAGCTGCGCTCGGCGCCGGCGGTGAGCCGGGACGGGGTCGAGATCCGGCTGCTTCTGAACGCCGGGCTCCTGATCGACCTGCCGCAGATCGCCGCCACCGGGGCCGAGGGCATCGGCCTGTTTCGCACCGAGCTGCCGTTCATGGCGCGGGATACGTTTCCCGATGTCGACGAGCAGACGGAGCTTTATCGTACCGTATACGAACATGCGGCGGGCCGCCCGGTGGTCTTTCGCACCCTCGACATCGGCGGCGACAAGGTCCTGCCCTATCTTCCGCATGCCGCCGAGGACAATCCGGCGATGGGCTGGCGGGCGATCCGCATCGGGCTCGACCGTCCGGCGATGCTGCGGCAGCAGCTGCGCGCGCTGATCCGCGCCGCGGCGGGGCAGGTCCTCTACGTCAAATTCCCGATGGTCGCCGAGGTCGCCGAATTGGAACGCGCCCGGGCGCTGCTCGATCTGGAGCTGGCGCGCGCCCGGCGCGAAGGCCGCCCGCCGCCGCGCGCGGTCAAGATCGGGGTCATGCTCGAAGTTCCCTCGCTGGTATGGCAGTTACCGGCGCTGTGCCGGCGCATCGATTTCCTGTCGGTCGGCAGCAACGATCTGATGCAGTTCCTGTTCGCCTGCGATCGCGGCAATCCCCGACTGGCCGATCGCTACGATCCGCTGTCGGCGCCGATGCTGGCGCTGTTCCGCGAGGTCGTCCGGCGCACGCGGGAGGCGGGGGTGCCGCTGAGCATGTGCGGCGAGATGGCGGGCGAGCCGGTCGACGCGATGGCGCTGATCGCGCTCGGGTTTCGCACCTTGTCGATGACCGCGACGGCGATCGGGCCGCTGAAGGCGATGATCCGCAGCCTCGACGTCGCGGATGCCGCCCGCTATCTCGACGAGATCGGCGGCCGGCCGGATCATTCGCTCAGACCGTGGCTTGAAGCCTACGCCCGCGACCATGCGGTCGCGCTGTGAGAGCCCGGCCGAACCCGGCGCAAAACGGGATAACGGGGGCACGGCAATTCGCTGCCAAGTGCTGCCGCGCTTTTTTCCGCCGTCGAAACGTTCTATAAGCCGGAGCCGATGGCGAGTGTGCGAGGGTGACGATGAGCCTCAGGCCTTACCGCGACATAGTGCGCCGCCGCTGCCGCAAGATCCATGTCGGCAAGGTGCCGGTCGGCGGCGATGCGCCGATCTCGGTGCAGTCGATGACCAACACCGTGACGAGCGACGTCAAGGCCACCGTGGCGCAGATCCGGGAGCTCGAGCGGGCCGGCGCCGACATTGTCCGGGTGTCGTGCCCGGATCGCGAATCGGCGCTCGCCCTCAAGGACATTGTGCGCCAGGTCTCGGTGCCGATCGTCGCCGACATCCATTTCCATTACAAGCGCGCCATCGAGGCGGCGGAAAGCGGAGCGGCCTGTCTGCGCATCAACCCCGGCAATATCGGCTCCGCCGAGCGGGTGCGCGAGGTCATCAAGGCGGCCAAGGATCACGGTTGTTCGATGCGCATCGGCGTCAATGCCGGTTCCCTGGAGCGCGATCTGCTCGAGCGCTACGGCGAGCCCTGCCCCGAAGCCATGGTCGAGAGCGCGCTCACCCATGCCAAGATCCTTGAGGACAACGATTTCTTCGAATTCAAGATCTCCTGCAAGGCGAGCGACGTGTTTCTCGCCGTTGCCGCCTATCAGCAGCTCGCCGAAGCCTGCGACTATCCGCTCCATCTTGGCATTACCGAAGCGGGCGGTCTGCGCAGCGGCACCGTCAAATCGGCGATCGGGCTTGGCATGCTGCTGTGGTCGGGGATCGGCGATACGATCCGCGTATCGCTGTCGGCCGATCCGGTCGAAGAGGTCAAGGCCGGGTTCGAGATCCTGAAAGCGCTCAATTTGCGCCGTCGCGGCGTCACCGTGATCTCGTGCCCGTCCTGCGCGCGCCAGCAATTCGAGGTCATCAAGACGGTCCAACTGTTGGAAGAGCGGCTCGCCCATATCACGACGCCGTTGACCGTGTCGGTCATCGGCTGCGTCGTCAACGGCCCCGGCGAGGCGCGCGAGACCGATATCGGCTTTACCGGCGGCGGCAACGGCACCCATCAGGTTTACATCAACGGGCTGGCGGACCATCGCCTGAAGGACGCCGACATCGTCGATCACCTCGTCGCGCTGGTCGAGAAAAAGGCGGCCGAAATCGAACGGGCGCGGCATGCGGCGGAAACGCCGGCGCCGGTCCCGGCGCAGTAGCGGCGGATTACGGAAGCGCGTATCCCGGCGCCGCCCGATACGCCTCATGCCGGGCGCGCACCGCGACGATCAAGACGAGCCCAAGGACGGCGAGCGGGAGGATCGGCGCGGCCATGACGCTGGTCGGGTCGTGCCGCCCGGCGGCGAGCAGCAAAAGCCCGAGCGCAAAGATCGTCAGCACCGCCGAGAGCGCGAGCTTTTCCGCCGGCGGCATGCCGGCCTCGCGGTCGGCGCGGACGAGCCACAGCATCGCGACGGCGGCCAGCATCAGATCGTATATCAGGGCCACCGGAACCGCGAGCAGTGTCGCCGCGGCGAGAGCAGCGCCGCGCAGCGGCAGCGGCATGTCGCGAGACCAAATCCAAAAGACGAAAGCCGCCGCCGCCACGCTCGCCGCCGCCTGCGCGGTCCACGCCAATGCCGAGCCGGCGCCGAGCCGCAGGGCCGCGCCCCAAGGGGTGATATAGGCGACGACGGCGATGGACCCGGATTCGTACGTCGCCTGCGAGGCAAAGGCGCCGGTCAAAAAGGCGTGCCAAGTCTCGGCGCCGAACAGCAGCAATGACGCCAGGCAGAGCGCCGCCACCGCCGCGGCGGCCGCGGCGAAGGCGCGCCAGTGTCCGCCGGCGGCCAGCGCCACCGGGACCAGCAGGCCGAAATGCGGCTTGTAGCAGAGCGCGCCGAACAGGAGGCCGGCGACGAGCGGCCGGCGATCGACCAGCAGCGTGCCGCCGCCCATCAGGGCAGCGGTCAGAAACGCGTTCTGACCCAGACCGAGGGTCCAGAAGGTGGCCGGGAAGGCCAGCAGCGGCGCCAGCACTGCGAAGCCGCGCTCGCCGAGGATCCGGCATGCAACGAACAGATAGAGGCCGAGCGTTATTGCCTCGAAGGTAACAAACGCGACGAGATAGGGTAGGCGAGCGAGGACCGCGCAAAGCAGCAAATAAACGGGCGGGTAATAAAAGAACTGATAGCGGATGCCGGCGGCCGTCGCCTGCTGCTCGGCGGCATAATGCGCGGCTTGATTATAGGCGAGTGCGGGCGTGCCGGCTTCGGCAAGGCTGCCGGCCGCATAAAAGCTGACGAAGTCGGTGGTGGTCGGCTTCTTGAGCGGCACGATCCAGCCATGCGTGCCGGCAACCAGGAACAGGAACAGCGCCGCCTCGAGCGCCAGCAGGATGCGGCAATAGGCGAGGATGCGCCGGCGGTCGAGCGCCTCCGCAAGCCTTTGCAGGAATGGGATCACACCCGCAGGCATCGGCATTTTTCGACCGCGGCCGGCGGCGGGACGGATCATCGGGCAATCCGGTATCACCGCCGCAGCGTGGCATATATTGGTTAGTAAAGGCTGAATAAATCCTATCGGTCAAAATGACGGCCCGATCGCATGCTTCTTTACGGCGATTTAACGGGATCGAGTCAGGTCTGATCATCGCATTTTTCGGATTCATAAGCGGTCGGACGCGTGTCTGGGTCATCATCGGTTGACGGGAAGGGCGGGATTACCCCCGAGGCGGTAGAGATCGCGCATATGCGCGCAGCCGTTATGCCAAGGCCGTGGGGCGGAGCAAAACCGGCCTCTCCCGCCTATATTCTGTTCCTGCTGTGGAGCGTATTGACAGGCTTCTGCCTGATCGTGCTGCTGCTCGATGCGAGGCAGCCGAGGGGCATACTGTTCCTTGACTGGTTTCTGATCATCTCTGTTCGCCAACGCCTTCTGCCCCTTGCCGCGCTCGGGCTCGGCGGGCTTGCCTTTGCGGTTGCCGTACAAAAGACCGGGCTTGCCCGAGGCGCCGCCGCATTGCCGGCGAAGGTCACGCGTCATTGGCGCATCATGGCATGGCTGACGATCGGCATAGGGGTTGCCGGCGCGCTTACAACCGTATGGATATTGCGCGCCTTTCCGAATTCGGGCGACGAGTATGACTATCTCTTCGCCGCCAAAACGTTTGTTGCCGGCCGCCTATGGAACCCGGTGCCGCCGCTGCCCGATTTGTTTGCGCATTTCCATATCCTTTCCGAAAACGGGAAGTGGGTGGCCGGATACCCTCCGGGGTGGCCGCTGCTGCTGGCAATCGTGATCGGCCTGCGGTTGCCGCCCTGGCTTGCCTGTCCGCTTGCCGGGGGGCTTTTGCTGTTTGTCGTATTCAAGATCGGACAGCTTCGTGACGGTACCCTGGGCGGCGTACTCGCCGTTGTGCTGATCGCGGTTTCGCCGTTCTTTCTTTTCAATGCCGGCTCTTATTTCGACATGGTACCGGCCGCCGGCGCGGGCGCGCTGTTCTGCTGGGCGGCTCTGAAGTTTCTCGATCGGCCCGGTTTTGCCAATGCTATATCGGCCGGGCTTGCATTGGGAGCGCTCGGACTTATCCGCAGTCAGGATGTGCTGCTATTCGCATTGCCCTTTGCCGCGCAATTCCTGTGGCGGGCGCGGCGGCATCATTATCGCTTAGCCCCAGTCATCGTGCTTTCCGGACTGCCGTTTCTGATAGCGTTGCTGCTCTACAACTCCGTCGTCTTCGGTTCCCCGCTGCCGCACGCTAACCTGGAATTCCCGACCGTTCGGTTTGGCCTTTTCCCGGTCGACGAGTCGGGAAACCATATGACGCCGCTCGACGAACTGCACTTCGCCGTCGCCCGTATGGTCATGCTGGCCGAGTGGACCTCGCCGCTGTTGGTGCTGGGCTATGTCCCGGCGTTCCGGTTTGTCGCCGAGCGCCGCCGCCTGAGCTTTATCGATTTCGTTTTCCCCGCCTATGTGCTCGGCTTCATGCTGGTGCCGTTTGGCGGCGGCAATCAGTATGGGCCGCGCTATGATTTCGAAGGCTTCCCGTTTCTCGTACTGACCCTCGTCTCGGCGCTGACGCCGCTGTTGCGGGATGCCGAGCGGCCGCGCAGACAGGCATTTTTTGCCTCCCTTATCATGGCTCACAGCGCAATTTGTCTCGCCGCGGTGACCGTCTTTGCTCCATTTATGCGGACGGTCGTCGATCAGCGCATGGATGTCTACGATCAGGTCGACGCCGCACATTTGCATAATGCTGTCGTGATCCTGCGCTCCGGGACGAGCCCGCTGCGGCCGATGGGGCCGCGGGATCTCACGCGCAACGGGATCGGGGTCGGCGGGCCGGTGATTTATGTCCGCGACATCCCCGGCGAGCTGGAGGGACTGCGTCGGCTCTTTCCCGGCCGGTGTATCTACGTCTATGAGCGCGCTCCGTTGAGCTCTCGCGGCAATCTGCATGCCGCGGGGCCTGAGGTGGCCGGATTGCCCGGACCGCCAACAGGGGCCTGCGCAAGAGTCCGGTGAGGCAAGGGGAGGATATGGTCGGTGCCCGGCGGCGCACTTGCCTTAAAGATCTGATGTTACGGCCGGGCGTTTTTCTGCAGGAGTGGCCGATACGGCGACGTCGCGCCTGACAGAGGCGTCGGCATCCGAGCATCGATAAGGTTGCATCGCGCAGTCCGCACCTTCCGGCCGGCGCAGGACCGCCGGCCCCGCATCGACAGCCGGCGCGGCGGCGCCTATATCTTGCCCGGCCGCCCCTTGCCGGGGCGAAAGGGAGAGTCTTTATGCCCTTGTTGCAGCCGGTGCGCGGCACCCAGGATCTTCTGCCCGAAGCGGCCCGCCGCCACCGGCGGGTCGTCGAGACCGCGCGCGCCGTCGCCGAACTTTATCTTTACGACGAGATCGCGACGCCGATCTTCGAATTCACCGAGGTGTTCGCCCGCCCGATCGGCGAGACCAGCGATATCGTGACAAAGGAGATGTACACTTTTACCGACCGCGGCGGCGAGGAAGTGACGCTGCGGCCCGAGAACACCGCCGGGGTCGTGCGCGCCGTGCTGTCGGGCGGCCTGGCGCAAAAGGCGCCGCTCAAATTCTTCTATAGCGGCCCGATGTTCCGTTATGAACGGCCGCAAAAGGGGCGGTTCCGGCAGTTCCACCAGATCGGCGTCGAGCTGTTGGGAGTGGCGGGCCCGCAGGGCGATGTCGAGGTCATCGCGATGGGCCACCGCCTCCTCGAAGCGCTCGGCGTGCGCGCGGCGACCGTGCTCGAGCTCAACACGCTCGGCGATCCGGAAAGCCGGGCCCGCTACCGCGAGGCGCTCGTCGCCTATTTCTCGGCACGCCTGCCGGAGCTCTCCGAGGACAGCCGCCGCCGGCTCGAGCGCAATCCGCTCAGAATCTTCGATTCGAAAGAGGAAAGCGACAGGCGGGTCAGCGCCGATGCGCCCTCTTTCACGGATTATCTGAACGCGCCTTCGCGCGAGTTCTTTGCCCGCGTCTGCGGCGGGCTCGACAGTCTCGGCATCGCCTATCGCCACAACCCGCGGCTGGTGCGCGGGCTCGACTATTATACCCACACCGCCTTCGAGTTCGTGACCGAAAGCCTGGGCGCGCAGGGAACCGTGCTCGGCGGCGGCCGCTATGACGGGCTTGTCGCGCTGATGGGCGGTCCCCAGATGCCGGGGGTCGGCTGGGCCGCCGGGATCGAGCGGCTGGCGATGCTGATCGCCGAGCCGCCGCCGCCGCCGCGGCCGGTCGCGGTTGTGCCGGTCGGCGCGGCCGGCGAGCGGGCGGCGCTGCCGCTCGCCGAGCGCTTGCGCGATGCCGGATTTGTCGTGGATCTCGGCTATTCCGGGAATCTGGCGCGGCGATTGAAGCGGGCCGACAGGCTGAGAGCGCGCGCCGCCGTGCTGCTCGGCGAGGACGAGCTGGAGCGCGGCGCCGCAACGGTGCGCGACCTCGATACCGGCGCCCAGAGCGCGGTGCCGCTCGCCGAATTGCCGGCATGGCTGCGGGCCCTGGTGGGCTGAAGCGGATAATATGGCTGGAACACTCGAAGACCATTTGGATCAGCTTGTGCGGCGCCATGCCGAATTGCGCGATGCGCTGGCCGGCGGCGGTCTCGGCGGCGCCGAATTCGCCAGATTATCGAAGGAGTACAACGATCTCTGCCCGATCGTCGGGGAGATCGAAGCGCTGCGCCGGGTCCGCGCCGAGATGGCGGCGCTTGAGGAGATGGCGCGCTCGGGCGAGGACGGCGAGCTGAGGGCGCTGGCCGAGGACGAGCTGCGGGTGCTGCGCGAGCGCCTGCCCGAACTCGAACGGCGGCTGCGGCTGGCGCTTTTGCCCAAGGACGAGGACGACGAGCGCAACGCCATCATCGAGATCCGCGCCGGCACCGGCGGCGAGGAAGCGGCGCTGTTCGCCGCCGACCTGTTCCGCATGTATCAGCGCTACGCCGCGCTCAGGGGTTGGCGGTTCGAGCTCCTCGACCTGTCCGAGACCGGTCTCGGCGGCTTCAAGGAGGCGATCGCCGCGATCAGCGGGCGCGACGTATTCGCCCGGCTCAAATTCGAGTCCGGCGTGCATCGTGTGCAGCGGGTACCCGAGACCGAGGCCTCGGGCCGCATCCATACCTCGGCCGCGACCGTCGCCGTGCTGCCGGAAGCCGAGGAGGTCGATGTCCGGATCGACGAGAAGGATCTGCGCATCGACGTGTTCCGCGCCAGCGGCCCGGGCGGGCAGTCGGTCAACACGACCGACAGCGCGGTGCGGATCACCCACCTGCCGACCGGCCTCGTCGTCGTCCAGCAGGAGGAAAAATCGCAGCACAAGAACAAGGCCAAGGCCTTGAAAGTTTTACGTGCGCGGCTTTACGAAAGGGAGCGGCGGGCGCGCGAAAGCGCCCGCGCCGCCGAGCGCAGAAGCCAGGTCGGCAGCGGCGACCGCTCGGAGCGGATCCGCACCTACAACTTCCCGCAGGGCCGGGTCACCGACCACCGCATCAACCTGACCCTCTACAAGCTCGACAAGGTGCTCTCCGGCGAGGCGCTCGACGAGATCATCGATGCGCTCCTGGCCGAGGATCAGGCGGCGCGATTGGCCGCGGCCGCGGCGTGAGCAAAACGATCGCGCACCTGCTCGACGAGGCCGCCGCGCTGCTCGCCGCCGCGGGATTTCCCGACCCCCGCCGACAGGCGCGGCGCCTGTTGGCGGCCGCCCTCGAGCTCTCGCCGGCCGGGCTGCTGGCGCAGTCCGAGAGGGTGCTGGCGGCCGGCGAGATCGCGCGCAGCCGGGCGATGCTGGCGCGCATGGCGGCGGGCGAGCCGCTGTCCCGCATCCTCGGCCGGCGCGAATTCTGGGGTCTCGAATTCGCCTTGTCCGAGGCGACGTTCGACCCGCGGCCGGAAAGCGAGACGATCGTCGCGGCGGTGCGGGAGCGGCTGCAGGGGGACGGCCGGGACCGCCGCTTTCTCGATCTTGGCACCGGCTGCGGATGCCTTGTGCTGGCGCTGCTCTCGGAGTTTCCGAAAGCGCTCGGCGTCGGCGTCGATATCGCCGAGGGAGCGGTCAGGACGGCGCGCGGCAACGCCCGCGCGCTCGGGCTTGCCGATCGCGCCCTGTTTCTCGTCGGAGATTGGGCTCAGGCGCTGGCCGGCCGATTCGATGCGGTCGTCGCCAATCCGCCCTATATCGCGACCGCCGCCCTTGCCGACCTGCCGCCCGCGGTTGCGCGCTATGATCCGCGCCGGGCGCTTGACGGCGGCGCGGACGGGCTTGCCGCATATCGGGTGCTCGCCGCCGCGCTGCCGGCGTTGCTGCGCCCGGGCGGCCTGTTCGCCTGCGAGGTCGGGCAGGGGCAAGCCCAGGCCGTCGCGGCGATCCTCGCGGCGAGCGGCCTGGCGGTCGAGACCCCGCTGCGCGACCTTGCCGGCATCGAGCGCGTGATCGTCGCGCGCGGCGGCGGCAGCCGCGGTGCCGGCCGGTAAAAAAGTTGTTGGAAAGGACGGCGGTCCCGTCTAGGGTGAGGCTTTGGGGAGCCGGCGCCGCGGGAGGAGGGCGGCGCCATCAGCCGATACGTGTGAAAACCCGCTCGGGATCGCTCCCGCCGGACCAAGTCCGACGAGGTTTACGATAAGATCCGACCATTCTACCGAGAATATACGGGTGTTATGAGACCAGGACCAAACAAGCGGCCGCGCGGCCGCAACAATGGAAACAATCCGCACCATCACCGGGGACGGATGCCGCATCGCGCGCAAACCTTTGAAAGCAACGGTCCCAATGTCAAAATCCGCGGTAACGCCTACCAGATTTTCGAGCGCTACATCGCGCTTGCGCGCGAAGCCGCGGCCAGCGGCGACCGGATCGCGGCGGAAAATCTGTACCAGCACGCCGAACATTATTTTCGCATCATGAACTCCTACGGGGAGGGCAGCCCGCACGCGCCGCCGCGCCCGACCACCCCGGCCGATCTCGAGGCGAGCGGGCCGGAGGACGAGCGGCAGGAGCCCGAAGACGAGGCGATGTCCTCGGAGCCGCAGCCGCCGAGCGACGATCAACCGCTGCCGTTCTAGGCCGCTGCGCCGGCCGGGGCAGCGGAACCGACGCTCTCTGGCGCGCGGCCGCGCCGCCGGAAGACTGCGTATGGCTGCCGTCGTTCTAGCAGAAGTTGGGGTTGCCCGGCCCTTGGATCGCACCATATAGGCTCCGGAAGGGTTGCGGAGGCTGCCGCGAACGGGGCCGACGCAGCCGGTTCACAGGAGCCCGTGCCATGGAATTCGAAAAATATACCGAGCGGTCGAAAGGCTTTGTCCAATCGGCTCAAACGCTGGCGCTCAGGAGCGGCCATCAGCGGCTCACCCCCGAACATCTTCTGCAGGTCCTGCTCGAGGACAAGGAAGGGTTGTGCGCCAATCTGATCCGCGCCGCCGGCGGCGATCCGCAGCAGGCGCTCGCCGCGGTCAGGGCGGAACTGGCCAAGGTGCCGCGCGTCGAGGGCTCCGGGGCGGGACAGATTTATCTGACCCCGGAACTGGCGCGCGTCTTCGCCGAGGCCGAACGCATCGCCGAGAAGGCCGGCGACAGCTTTGTCACGGTCGAGCGGCTGCTGCTGGCGCTGGCGTTGGCAAGGGATACCGCGGCCGGGAAGGCGCTGGCGCAGGCCGGGGTAAACCCGCAGAACCTCAATGCCGCGATCGAGAACCTGCGCAAGGGCCGCAAGGCCGACAGCCCGTCGGCCGAGGAGGGCTACGACGCCCTGAAGCGCTATGCCCGCGATCTGACCGCGGCGGCGCGCGAAGGCAAGCTCGACCCGGTCATCGGCCGCGACGACGAGATCCGCCGCACGATCCAGATCCTGTCGCGCCGGACCAAGAACAATCCGGTGCTGATCGGCGAGCCCGGGGTCGGCAAGACCGCGATCGTCGAGGGATTGGCGCTGCGCATCGTCAACGGCGACGTGCCCGAAGGCCTGAAGAACAAGCGCCTGCTGGCGCTCGATCTGGGGGCGATGATCGCCGGCTCCAAATATCGCGGCGAATTCGAGGAGCGTTTGAAGGCGGTATTGGCGGAGATCACCGCCGCCGCCGGCGAGATCATCCTGTTCATCGACGAGCTGCACACGCTGGTCGGCGCCGGCAAGGCCGAAGGGGCGATGGACGCCTCGAACATGTTGAAGCCGGCCCTGGCGCGCGGCGAGCTGCATTGCATCGGCGCCACCACGCTCGACGAGTACCGCAAGAATATCGAGAAGGACGCGGCGCTGGCGCGGCGCTTCCAGCCGCTTTATGTCTCCGAGCCGTCGGTCGAGGACACGATCTCGATCCTGCGCGGCATCAAGGAAAAATACGAATTGCACCACGGCGTGCGCATCACCGATGCGGCGCTGGTCGCCGCCGCGACCTTGTCGAACCGCTATATCACCGACCGCTTCCTGCCCGACAAGGCGATCGATCTGATGGACGAGGCCGCCGCGCGGCTGCGGATGGAGGTCGATTCGAAGCCCGAGGCGATCGACGAGCTCGACCGCCGCATCATTCAGCTCAAGATCGAGCGCGAGGCGCTCAAGAAGGAGAACGATCCGGCCTCGCGCGAGCGGCTGCAAAGGCTTGAGCACGAGCTGTCGGAGCTGGAGCAGCGCTCGGCTGAGCTGACCGCGCAATGGCAGGCCGAAAAGGAAAAGCTGGCCGGCGCGCAAAGGCTGAAGGAGCAGCTCGACCAGGCGCGCGCCGAACTTGAAATCGTGCAGCGCCGCGGCGACTGGAGCCGGGCCGGCGAGCTGACCTACGGCATCATCCCCGAGCTCGAGCGCAAGCTCAAAGAGGTCGAGGCGGCCGAGCAGGCGCGCATGCTCGAAGAGGCGGTGACCGAGCAGCACATCGCCGCCGTCGTGTCGCGCTGGACCGGGATCCCGGTCGAGAAGATGCTCGCAGGCGAACGCGACAAGCTGCTGCACATGGAAGAGAAGTTGCGGGAGCGCGTCGTCGGCCAGGACGAAGCGGTCGTCGCCGTGTCGAATGCGATCCGCCGCGCCCGCGCCGGTCTGCAGGACCCGAACCGGCCGATCGGCTCGTTCCTGTTCCTGGGGCCGACCGGCGTCGGCAAGACGGAATTGGCGCGGGCGCTCGCCGAATTCCTGTTCGACGACGAGAGCGCGATGATCCGCATCGACATGTCGGAATACATGGAGAAGCATTCGGTCGCGCGGCTGATCGGGGCGCCGCCCGGCTATGTCGGCTATGAGGAGGGCGGCAGCCTGACCGAGGCGGTGCGCCGGCGGCCCTATCAGGTGATCCTGTTCGACGAGGTCGAAAAGGCGCATCCCGACGTCTTCAACGTGCTGCTGCAGGTGCTTGATGACGGGCGGCTGACCGACGGCCAGGGCCGCACGGTCGATTTCCGCAACACGCTGATCGTGCTGACCTCGAACCTCGGCAGCGAGGCCTTGGCGCGTCTGCCGGACGGCGCCGATGTGGCGCTGGCGCGCGAGCAGGTCATGGCGGCGGTGCGGGCCGCGTTCCGGCCCGAATTTCTCAACCGGCTCGACGAGATCCTGCTGTTCCGCCGCTTGTCGCGGCAGGATATGCGGGGCATCGTCGACATCCAGCTGCGCCGCCTGCAAAAGCTGCTGGCCGAGCGCAAGATCACGCTCGAAGTCGATGCCGCGGCGAATGCCTGGCTGGCGACCGCGGGTTACGACCCGGTTTACGGCGCGCGGCCCTTGAAGCGGGTCATCCAGCGCGAATTGCAGAACCCGCTGGCCATGCAGATCCTTGAAGGCCGCATCCCCGAAGGCGCAACCGTGCACGTCACGGCCGGCGATAAGGGGCTCGTCATCGGCGAGGCGGTGACCGCCGCGGCCGCCTGAGGACCGGCCGGAGCTCCCGGCCTTCCTGCCGCTGTCGCAGATCCGCCCCCTGCCGCCCGGCAGGGGGCGGATTTTTCATGAGGGCGGGATCAGCCCTCCTGGTCGCAGCCGACGACGAGGTGGCATTCGAGCACCTCCTCGCGCGGGATGCGCAAGGTCTCGGGCGGGTTCAGCTGGCGCAGCACCAGCGCATCGCCCTCCCAGCCGACAAACTGCTTGATCAGCACCGCATCGCCCCGCTTGTAGACGACGACGTCGCGGCCGCGCACCGGCGGTTTGAACGGGTTGATATGCAGCAGCCAGCCCGCTTCGTAGCGCGGCTCCATGCTGTCGCCGACCATGTAGATCGCATAGGCGGCGCGCACGCCGGCGAGATTGGCGGGGCGCGGGGTATAGCCGATCGGGCCGTCGGCGAGAAACATCTGCTGATCGGCGCCGCCCCGCCCGGCGCTGCGGATCGGGATCACATCGGCATTCTGCGCCCCGCCGGCCGGCGGCAGCGGGGACCGCGCCGCCGGCGGCCGGCCGCGCCCCGCCCGCGGTCGCTCGCCGGCGGGCGGCGGGCCGGCCTCGCCGGCATGGCGCAGCACTTCCTCTTGCGAGACGTTAAGAAAGGCGGCGATCTGCGCCACTTCGAGCAGCTTCATCTGGCGCTCCGCCTTCAACATGCGTGAAACAGCCGAGGGGGCCAGCCGCAAATATCGGGCAAGGTCGGCCTGGGTGGCGCCGACCCGTTCCAAGGCGTCGTGAAACCATTGAGTGTCCATTGTTACTATTTTAGCAATTAAATGTTGACTTGGCAAACGCAATATAGCATCCTCATGCGATATCGACAAGGGGGACGCCAATGGGCCGGACAAACAGGCCGCTCGCGGGCAACGGCCGCGAGGAGGACGGGTGCGCCTATCTCTTCAGCGATGCGGGAGAGGGCGTGCCGGACTATTGCGGCGCGCCGCGGCGGCCGGGATCATCCTATTGTCCGCGGCATCACGCGCTGTGCTATCTGCCCCGCGGCAGCCGCGCCGAAAAGGCGCGGCTGCGCGAGGCCAGGGCGCTGGCGGACATGGTCGGCGGGCGCTGCGGATGGGAGGAGGAGGACGAGCCGCCGCAGCGCTTTATCGAGCGGCTGGAGCGAGCCGTTCGCGGATTTTCGTGACGTTTTTGTTCTTATTTTGTTCGGGAGAAGCGCATGGCATCTTCCCGCCTCCCGCGCCGCGGCGGCGCGGTCTTTCCGGAGCCGGCCGGCGCGCCGACGCCGGAACGCCGGCGCCATCAAAAAGTGGAGCGGCTCGAACAGCCGATCGCCGATGAGAACGGCCGGCCGGCGCGGCCGTACCGGACCGTCGACACGCTGGCGCTGATGCAGCGGCGCGGCTCGATCACCGCGACGATGCGCCAGGCCGCCGAGGATTTCCGGGCCTGCTTTGCCGCCGCCCAGCTCGATCCGCTGCGCGCCCTCGACTGGTCGCGGTTCAGGAGCGGGGGCAAGACCCTGCGCCCCGGTGCCGACGATATCGGGGTGCGCGCCGAGGCCGCGCGCCGCGCGGTGTGGCGCGCGATCCAGGCGGTCGGCGGCATCGCTTCGCCGGCCGGCTCGTGCCTGTGGCACGTCGTCGGATGGGAGCAATCGTTAAAGGAATGGGCGTGCGGGCAGGGCTGGAACGGACGGCGCGTCAGCCAGGAAGCGGCCTCCGGCATCCTGATCGCCGCGCTCGGCGCCCTCGAGGTTCATTTCGGAATTGCGAAAAATTGCTAATAACGCATTTTACACTTGACAAATCCGGATCGCAATGGTATAAAATAGTCATACTGGCATAAAGTAAAAAGACAGCGGGGCGAGACGGTTTCGGTCGGCCGCGGCGTTCCGGCAACCGCCGCCGCGGCGGATCCGATCCCGCAATCTCGAAGAGCGCGCAGAGTGGCCTCCCGTTCCGGTCGCCGGCCGCCGGCAACGCCGCCGCGGGCGCGGCGGCGCAAGGGCGCCGCAGGCGTCGGGTCGGCGGCCGCGGCGGCGGCCGATCGCGATGAAATCATCGCCCGGGCGGCGCGGCTTGGCATCACGCCCGAGCGGGTGCTGCAGGAATACGCCCGCATCGCCTTCGCCGATCTGCGCCGGATCGCCGATTGGGGGCCGAACGGCCTCGTGCCGAAGACCCCCGAGGCATTGTCCGATGCGGACGCCGCGGCGATTGCGGAAATCGTCTCCGGCCGGGCCGGTGCGGACTGTCGGATCAGGCTTTACGACAAGAAGGCGGCGCTCGATGCGCTGGCGCGTCACCTTGGCATGTTCGCGCGCGCCGCGCCGCGAGCGGAGGAGGCGCCGCAGGCCGGCGCGGAGGATGCCCGTGAAGTGCTTGCACGCCGCCTGGCTCGCCTCGCAGCCGGAAGCGTTGAGGAATAGCCTGATCGCCGGGCTCAGCCGGCGGCAGGCGCTGGACCTGCTGAACCGGTGGGAATTCTGGGCGCGGCCCGAGCAATTGCCGCCGCCGGGCGACTGGCGCATCTGGCTCGTGCTGGCCGGCCGCGGCTTTGGCAAGACCCGCACCGGCGCCGAGCAGGTGCGCGCGATGGCGATCGCCGGCCGCGCCCGCCGCATCGCGCTGGTCGGCGCCACCGCGGCCGACGCGCGCGACGTCATGGTCGAAGGGGAAAGCGGGATCATGGCGATCTCGCCGGCGCACGAGCGGCCGCTGTACGAGCCCGCAAAGCGGCGGCTGATCTGGCCAACCGGGGCGCTGGCGGCGCTCTACTCGGCCGACGAGCCCGAGCGCCTGCGCGGCCCGCAGCACGATTTCGCGTGGTGCGACGAGCTCGCCGCCTGGCGCTACCCGGCCGCCTGGGACATGCTGATGTTCGGATTGCGCCTCGGCGCCGATCCGCGTGTCGTCGTGACGACGACGCCGAAGCCGATCAAGCTGATCCGCGATCTGCTCGCCGCCCCCGATGTCGCGGTGACGCGCGGCACGACCTACGACAATCGCGCCAATCTCGCCCCGGCCTTCCTGCGCCAGATCGTCCGCCGCTACGAAGGCACAAGGCTCGGCCGCCAGGAGCTCGAGGCCGAGATCCTCGAGGATACGCCCGGGGCGCTGTGGACGCACCAGATGATTGAGACGGCGCGGGCGACGGCGGCGCCCGAGCTCGCCCGCATCGTCGTCGCGATCGATCCGGCCGCGACCGGCGGCGAAGAGGCCGACGAGACCGGCCTCGTCGTCGCCGGCCGCGATCACGCCGGGCACGGCTGGGTGCTGGCCGATCTCAGCGGCCGCTATGCGCCGCCCGAATGGGCGCGCCGCGCGATCGCCGCCTATCGCGCCTATCAGGCCGACCGCATCGTCGCCGAGGTCAACAACGGCGGCGACATGGTCGCGGCGACGCTGCGCGTGATCGATCCGAACGCCCCGGTCGCCGCCGTGCGCGCGAGCCGTGGCAAGAGCGCGCGGGCCGAGCCGGTGGCGGCGCTCTACGAGCAGGGCCGCATCCATCACGTCGGCGCCTTCCCGCGGCTCGAGGACCAGATGTGCGCGTTCACGGCCGATTTCGACCGCGCCCGCGCCGGCTGTTCACCCGACCGCGTCGACGCCCTGGTGTGGGCGCTCAGCGCGTTGCTCGTCACGCCAACGGCCAACCAGGGATTGTTCGATTTCTATTGCGGTCCGGCGGGGGTCGGAGAAGCCCGCCAATGACCCTCGGCCATCGGGATCGGCAACCGGCAATGCGGAGGCGATCTGAAATGCGCGCATTCTCCGCCGCGGCGCTGGCGGCGCTGCTGCCGGTTGCCGCGCTGCGCCTGGCGGCGCCGGCGGCGGCGCAATCGGCCGGCAATTTCACCAGCCTGACGACGCAGGGGCCGAACGCGCTGGGCGGGACAACGACGGCGCAGGGCGATCTGCTCGCCTGTTCGGGGCGGCCCTGGTACGACGTCAAATGCGCCGGCGCCAAGGGCGACGACACCACCGACGACACCGCGGCATTGCAGGCCGCGATCAACACCGCCGTCACCAACGGCTGGCCGCTGCACCTGCCGGCCGGCACCTACAAGGTGACGAGCCAATTGACGCTCGACTATGCCGGCCAGGCGCGCAACGGCTTCACGCTGATCAGCGAGGGGGCGACGCTCGACGGGCGCACGATCGCCGGCGGCCCGGTACTGCAGGTCATCTGCTCCGGCGGCACCGTCTCAAACCCGGCCACCTGCTTCTATTTCCGCCAGCGCGGCACGCTGTTCATCACGGCCAACGAGGGCGGCGTCACCCTGACGACATTGTCGGCCGCCGCCGCGTCGGGCGCAACGACGCTGTCGGTGACGGCGACCGCGCCGTTCTTTGTCGGCGGCACGATCGACGTCGCGCTGTCGGACGGCTCGACGCAGGCGGTGGCGGTGACCGCGATCGGCACCGGCACGATCACGATTGCGCCGGCCTTGCGCAACTCGGCCAACAGCGGCGCGCAGGTCTCGCGGCCCAGCTACCCGTTCACGCTCGGCAAGATCGATTTCTCGGACCAGCACAATTCGTTCAAGATCGACCATTTGAGCGTCAACAACGCCTCGACCGCACCGGGCGCCGGCGGCTGCCAGTTCAACGCGGTCTATGACAGCGACATCTACGCCGTGTGCGACAGCGCCGGCGGCGCCGCTGGCATCGCCCTTGAACAGACGCAGTTCTCGCGCCTCTCCGGGGCCGGCTCGGCGGCGGCGAGCGGCGGCGCCGCGCTGCTGCTCGAGAACGGCTACAATTTCTCGAACGTGTTCTACGCCCTTGATCTCGAGGTCGCGCCGACCTGCATCGCGATCACCGACCAGCATCACGGCGACAACACCTTTGTCAGCCCGTACATGAACTGCACGACCGCGGTCAACGCCACCGGCAGCGACAACAACGTGCTGCTCAACCCGCAATATGCCGGCGCCACGGTCAATTTCGGGCCGCAATCGACCGGCATCTCGGTCATCGGCACCGGCAGCCGGCAGAAATGGCTGTTCCCAGCCGCCGCCAGCTACACCGCGGCGCCGATCGACGACGGCCTGGCGATCTCTTCCTACAACGCGCCGGGCGCCTTGCTTGCCGTGACCCTGCCGGCGATCGCCACGGTCAACCCCGGCTGGCGCATGGAATTCGCCACCGACAACGGCAAGGGTATGACGATCAGCGCGCCGGACGCGGCCAAGATCGTCGCCGGCAACAAGAACCTGTCCACGATCACGCTCGGCGGCGGCAATTACGAGTTCGTCACGCTCGAAAGCGACGGCACCAACTGGCGCCTGACCGCCTCGACCCGCAACACGCGGCTCAACATGGGCTATGAGGCGCCGCCATGGCCGTCGAACTGGCTCTACCCGTCAAGCGCGGGCTATCAGGCCACGCTCGGCGACAACGGCAACATCCTGTCCTCGTACAACACCGGCCTGGCGCCGCCGCCGGCGCCGACCCTCTCTTCCACGGCCGGCGGCACGCTCGCGGCGACGACCTATTACGTGCGCGTGACCTATCTCAACCAGAACGGCGAGACGACCGCCTCGGCCGAAGCCTCGCTGGCGGTCGCCGCCAACAATCTGCTGGTCGTCCAGCCGCCGCCGGCGAATGGCGGCGCCACCGGCTGGAACGTCTATGTCGCCACCGCCGCCGGCGCCGAGACCAAGCAGAACGCCGCGCCGCTCGGCTTCGGCGGCGGCTGGACCGAGCCGACCACCGGGCTTATCGCCGGCGCCGGCCTGCCGGGCGCCAACACGACCGGCGGGCTGACCGTGACGCTGCCGCCGACCACCGCGATCCCGACTGGCTGGGCGATGGGCTTTGCCACCGACAACAACAAGCCGCTGACGATCACGGTCAACGGCACTTCGGGCGGGCACATCATCTATCCCGGCTCGGGGGCGGCGACGAGCACGATCACGCTCGCCAACACTTCGCAGGGCGCCTACGAGTTTCTGGTGCTGCAATACGACGCCTCGGGCAATGGCGGCACCGGCAATTTCCGCGTCCTCGACGCGACGCCGGCGACCGCGCAGGCGCTCGGCGAGATCGGCTCGGCCTCGATCAGCCACTGGACGTTTCCAGCCACCGCCGCCTATCAGGCCAGCATCGCCGACAACGGCAACGTGCTCTCGCCGTTCAACTCGCCGCAGAATTACATGGCGGTGACATTGCCGCCGAGCGGGGCGGCGCTGCCGATGGGCTGGACGATCGGGATCGCCTCGGACAGCAACAAGACGATCTCGGTGCAGGTCAATGCGAGCGGCGGCGCCCATATCCTCTATCCCGGCTCGGGGGCGAGCGTGACCAGCTTCTCGCTGGCGCCGGGCAATTACGAATTCGCGGCGCTGCGCTATGACGGCTCGAACTTCCGCGTCACCGAGGTGACGCCGGCGACGGCGAGCGCGATCGGGGTCAGCGGCAACGCCCCCGGCGTCAACCGCTGGAACTTCCCGACCGCGGCGACCTACCAGGCGACGCAAAGCGACAACGGCAATGCGCTCAGCTCGTACAATACGAGCGCCGGGCTGACCGTGACGCTGCCGTCGACGACGGCGATCCAGCCGGGCTGGACCTTGGGGCTGGCCACCGACAACAACAAGCCGCTGACGGTTCAGGTCAATGGCACAAGCGGCGGCGCGATCCTCGAGCCGGCGCGCGGCGGCGTGTCAACCACGGCGCTGACCCTGGCGGCCGGGCAGAACTATGAATTCGCGCAGGTGCAGTTCGACGGCTCCAATTTCCGCCTGGTCGCGCTGACGCCGCAGAGCCTCAACGCGCTCGGCGGGCTGATCTCGCCCGGCACGCCGGCGACAAGCTCGGCGCCGTGCAACACCGGCGCGCTCGGCGCCGACAGCAACTATCTCTACTTCTGCACCGGCCCCAACACCTGGAAGCGGGCGGCGCTGTCGAGCTTTTGAGCGGGCCGATGGGATATTGGAGGGGCATTGTCGGGCGCGGCTTTGCGCCCGACGATTTCGCGAATTACGTGCGCGGTCTCGCCTTTCCGGCCTGGCGGCCGTATTTCGTCGTGTTGCACCACACCGGCTTGCCGACCCTGCAGCAATGGCTGTCCGGGCCGCCGCCGGGAGAGCGCCTGCGGAACCTCGAACATTACTACCGCGACCAGATGCACTGGTCGGCGGGGCCGCATCTGTTCATCGACCCGGTCCATATCTGGGTGTTCACGCCGCTGACCGTGCCGGGCGTGCACAGCCCGAGCTGGAACCTGCTGTCCTGGGGTGTCGAGATGGTCGGCGACTACAGCCGCGAGCCCTTTGACAGCGGCCCCGGCGCGCAGGTCGCGGCCACCGCGATCGCGGCGCTGGCGGTGTTGCACGCCGCCCTCGGGCTGGCGCCGGCGAGCCTCAAATTCCACCGCGAGGACCCGCTGACGACGCACAAGGAGTGCCCGGCGCTCGGCATCCACAAGCCCGACATCATCGCCCGCCTGCAGCAGGCGCTCGGGCAGGAACACGATCCGGGGCAGCCGTTCTGAATCCGGGCGGCGGACGGCGGCCCGGGCCTGTCGAAGGAGGCAAGCATGATCACTGTTGCGGTCGTCAATCAATCGACCGTTGTTTCCGATTCCGAGCTGCCGGCCGTCGTCGCCGCGCTGCAAAAGCAGGTCGAGGAGCATTTCTGGCCGGCCTGGAACCTCGACGCCGAGCTCGATCTGGTCGCCAAAGGCCGGCCGGTCCGCGCCGGCGCCTGGCAGCTCGTCATTCTCGACGACAGCGACCAGGCCGATGCGCTCGGCTATCACGAGACGACCGCGGACGGGTTGCCGCTGGGCAAGGTGTTCGCGCGCACGACCCTGCAGGACGGCGGCCAGTGGAGCGTGACCGCCAGCCATGAATTGCTCGAAATGCTGGCCGATCCCGAGATCAATCTCAGCGTGTTCGTGCAGGACGGCGCCACCAGCGGCAGGCTCTACGCCTATGAGGTGTGCGATCCGGTCGAGAACGACGTCTATCTGATCGACGGCATTGCGGTCAGCGATTTCGTATTGCCGAGCTGGTTCGAGCCGGCCACGGCGGGGGTGACGCCGCCGGCGCCGTTCGATTTTCTGAAGCAGCTAAGGGCGCCGCTGCCGGCGCTGCTGCCGGGCGGCTATATCGGCGTGTTCAATGTCGGCGACGGCAGCGGCTGGACGCAGGTCACCGACATGCGGGCGCGGGCGCGGCACATGCTGCCGCCGGCCGGCAGCCGCCGCCATCGCCGCATGCTGCCGCGCGGCGCCTGGCGGCGCTCGACGGCGCGGTGAACGCGATGCTGAGCCTGCGCGGGCATATCGCCTATGCCGGCGGCATCGCGCCGGCGCGGCGGCCGGCGCCGTCGGTCGCCGCGCGCGATCGCGGCGGCTGCGCGGTCGAGGACGACGCCTTCTGCCCGCATTGCGGCGGCCCGCTGGACAGGGAGCCGCCGCTATTGCGCCATCCCTGTTTCGACGACGAGGGGGAGAGGATCGCCGGCACGCGGGTGCAGCCCGGCGCCTGGCGGACGCTGACGGCGTTGCGGGCGGCCTTCGGGCACTTTGTCGGCCGCGACTATCTGCTCGCCCATATCCGGCCCAGGAAGGGCGAGGACGCCGCCCCGAAGCTCGTCGACGTCTATCTGTGCCATCTGCGCCGGGCCCTCGCGCCGACGCCGTTCACGCTCGAGGCGCGCCGGGGGGCTGGGCGCTGGCGGCTGACCTGGCGACACCCTGCCGAAGGCGGCGCGCCGTGATCGTCGAGGATTACGCCGCGATCGCCGCCCGCGCCCGCGCGTTGCGCCTTGACTGCGCGCTGCGCCAGGGCCAACCCGTCAGCGCGTGCTGGTGCTTCCGCCAGGGGCCGGGCGGCGCCAACCTGCCCTGCCCGCCGACGCAACGGGCGGCCGCTGCCGACCCGCTCGATCCGGTGCGGGCGCGCTTTCGCGCCCTGTTCGGGCCGCCCTTCTGGGAAGAACCGCGATGAACGGATCGCATGTGATCGGCACCGTCGCCGGCGGTGGCGCCACCGGCATGCTGACGACCGTGCTGGCCTATTTCCAGGGCGTGCCGGCCGATGTCGCGGCCAGCGAGGCCGGGCTGATCGTACTGGCGCTCGGGGCGCTGGCCGGGATCGTCCAGGCCTGGATCAGGCCCTCCACCCCCTGACACCTCTCAACCGGCCCCCGATGCGCTCCGCGAGGGCGCCCAAGGCGCCCTGCGCTCGCTTCGGAACCTTGCGCATCGGGGCTTTTTGACCCCGGACACTGCGATGAAACACGTCATTGCGGCGATCTGTCTGTGCGCGCTGTCCGGCTGCGCATTGCCGGGCCGGCCGGTCGCTGGCCTCTTCGCCGCCGACATCGCCGGCGCGCAGGCGATCGCCAAGGCCGGCGGCGACACGCAGGGCGCGGCCTGCTGGGGCGCGCTGCTGCCGGCCGTGCAGGCCTTGCGGGCCGGGCAATCGCCGGCCGCGGCAAGTGCGCTTGAGATCGAGCGCGTCGCGGTCCGCGCGGCCGAAGGGCCGTGCGCGCCGATCGTGCTGCCGATCCTCATCCGGCTCGCGCCGGCGCTGGCCGCCGCCGATCTGCTGACCGCGGCCGGCCCGCTCGTCATCCCATAACCGCTTTCCCCAATCCGTCACCTTGACAGGAGTTCTTGATCATGGCTTTGCCGACCACCCCGAGCGGGCTTGCCGCCACGGCGGGCAGCAACGGCACCGTGTCGCTGTCGTGGACCGCCAACCCGTCCGCCGATGCGGTCATCGAATACCGGCTCTATCGCACGCCGGCCGCCTGGTTCGCGCCCGAACTGGTCGCGGCGGTCGCGACGACCTCCTATACCGACGCTTCCGGCGAATTGCTGCCGAACACGCAGTGGTATTACTTCGTCGTCGCGGTCAATTCGTCTGGAACCTCGCCGGCCTCGACGGCGGTAAGCGTCACCATCCCGGCGCCGAGCGCGGTCAGCCTTGCCGTTGACGGAGCGGCGCATGCCAACTTCTCCGGGACCAGCGGGTCGCTCTCGCTGACGACAAAGAACGCCAATGACGTCATCATTGCCTGCGTGCAGGTTAACGGCACCACCGTCGCGTCGATCACGGGCCCCGGTCTGACATTCACGCTGCGCAAACGGCAGGCAACCACCGACTCGCCGCCGAATTACGAAGAGGTGTGGTACGCGGTTGCCCCGTCGGCGCTGTCTGCCGGAACCATTACCGTTACGCTGAGCGCCGCTACAACGTATTGTACGGTGGACGTTTTCGGGATCAGCGGGGCCAATACCACGACGATCTTTGACGGCAATTCGTCCTTGCCGGCGGCGACGACGAACGGTCCCGTCACATTGTCGACCAGCAATGCGCACGACTTCATTTTTGGCACCTACCGGCTCTATCCCCAGATTCCGGCCGGGGGAACGGGATGGACGGTGATCTCCGCCGCCGATTATCAGCTTGTCGAGTACCAGATCGTTACGACCGCCCAGTCAAACCTGCAGATTGCACTCGGAAGCGGGGACAGCAGCAGCGGCATAGGCTATGCCGGCATCGGCGACGCCATCATCAGCGCCTGATCCGGGCCTTTCCGGAACTGCCACGGCATCTGCCGCCGCCGCCTCGCGGGCCGCGGCGGCGGCGTGGCGAAGCGCGAACCTTGCGCCCGCACCAGCGCGACGCGGATAGCGACGACAGGCGCGATCCGGCCGCGACCGCTTCCCCCTTCTTGATAGGGTTTTTCGATATTCGAAGGTGAGACGATTCCCGGCTGCGGGTGAGGCGTCGATCGGCAAAGCGGGCGCGGCCCGCCGGGGAATCGTTCGTCCGGCGGGCTCCCGCGGCCGAAGGAAGACGCGCCCTCCGGGATGCGTCTGCCGCATCGGAGCTCACAAAACATGTCTCTTCCGACCGCCCCGACCGGGCTGACCGCGACCGCGAACGCCAACGACACCGTGTCGCTGTCGTGGAGCGCCAATCCGGCCAATCAGAAAGTCACCGCCTACAACGTCTATCGCGAGGCTTACGGTTCCACCGCGGCGACTTTGATCGCCACCGTCTCCGGCACGTCCTATACCGACGCCGCCAGCGCGTTGACGCCGGGGTCGCGCTGGACCTATTACCTCGAGGCGGTCAACGCGGCCGGGACCTCGCCGCCCTCCGCAACGGTCAGCGTGACGATCCCGCTGCCGCTGCCCAGCGCCCCGACCGGGCTGACCGCGACGGCGAACGCCAACGACACCGTGTCGCTGTCGCGGACCGCCAACCCGGCCGGTCAACAGGTCAGCGCCTATACCGTGTATCGCGAGCCCTATGGTTCCTCCTCGGCGACGCCGCTCGCCACCGTCTCCGGCACGTCCTACACCGACGCCGGCGGCGCCCTGACGCCGGGGTCGCAATGGACCTACTCCGTCGAGGCGGTCAACGCGACCGGCGCCTCGCCGCCCTCGGCGCCGGTCAGCGTGACGATCCCGAAGGGCCAGATTCTGCTGCCGCCGGCCGCCCCGAGCGGGCTGGCCGCGACCGCGAACAGCAACGACACCGTGTCGCTGTCGTGGACCGCCAACGCCGCTTCCGATGCGGTCATCGAATACCGGATCTATCGCACGCCGGCCATCTGGTTCATGCCGAAATCGGTCGCGGCGGTCGCGGGGACCTCCTATACCGACGCTTCCGGCGAGTTGCTGCCGAACACGCAGTGGTATTACTTCATCGTCGCGGTCAACGCCGCCGGCATCTCGCCGCCCTCCGCCTCGGTCGGCGTGACGATCCCGCAGCCCTTGTCGGCGCCAACCGCCCCGAGCGGGCTGACCGCGACCGCGAACAGCAACGACACCGTGTCGCTGTCGTGGACCGCCAACCCGGCCAGCCAACAGGTTACCGGCTATAATGTGTATCGCGAGCAGGCCGGATCCACCGCGGCGACATTGCTCGCAACGGTCGCCGGGACTTCCTACACCGACTCCAGCAGCGTCCTGACGGCGGGGTCGAGCTGGGCCTATTACCTCGAGGCGGTCAACGCCGCCGGCACCTCGCCGCCATCGTCTACGGCGACGGTCACGATGCCGGCGGCCGGCACCGGTACGCAGATCACCACCGTGCGCATCGCCAACACCGGCGCGACGCCGGTGGCCGCGCCGCTTTACACTTTTGCGACGCCGTTCCCGCCGGGGGCGATTCCGGCGACGAGCATGGTGCAACTGCGCAAGAGCGACGGCACCACCGTCGTCTCGACGCAGCAGGATCAGGAATCGACCTGGCTGCAGGACGGTAGCTGGAAGACGGTCGCGATCTCGGCCGCGATCCCGGACACGTTTGGCGCCGACACCTTTACCTTCTCGTCCTACAACTCCTCGACCGGCCTCGTCACGCTGACACTCGCCAATCCGTCCACCAACCATCTGGTGTCCGGCGCCGCCGTCATCTCCGGGCTGCCCGATCCCTTCGACGGCGTACAGACGATCACCGTGTCGGGATCCTCGGTCACCTACACGGTCGCCACCGGCCTGACGGCGCCGGCCGCGGGCGCGGCGGGCACGATCGGGCAGCTCTTTACCTATCAGATCTGGTCGGTCTCCGGCTCGCCGTCGCGCACCGCCAATGTGACATTGGCGCAATTGACCGCCAACACCGACATCAAGTTCCTGTTCACCGGCTACGATCTCGGCGCCGACACCTTCGAGGTCAGCGTCAACGACATCGTCGCGCACGGCACTCAGTGGCCGTGGACGGCGCCGCAGGTCACGACCACCGGCACGATCACGAACGGCAGCACGACGCTGACCGTGGCCTCGGCGACCGGCATCCAGGTCGGCCAAGTCATCCTGGCGTCGCAGGGCCTTGCGCCAAACACATACGTGACTGCGGTCTCCGGCACGAGCGTGACGATGAGCCAGCAGGCCTATGCAAGCGCAAGCAACATCAACATCGGCTTCCTCAACCCGCCGATGCAGGGATGGGAAGTCATCCGCAGCGGCCCCGTTTGCACCGAATGGCGCTTCTGGTCGGTGTTCAAGCGCGTTTCCGACGGCGCCTTCCATTATTGGCTGCGCGGCGTCATTTTCGTGCGCGCCTGGGGCGCCACCGGGCCGTTCGAGATCGGCGGCTACTGGGGCATCTTCAACGCGTTCGGCCCCAATCTCGGCGGCAGCGTTGGCGCGTCGGCGACGAAGATCAACAAATACGCGTTCACGGCGCGCCTGCAGAACGGCAATACGGTGCTGGCGAATTGGGGCGGCCCCGGCGATTTCCGCGCCACGACGGTCGCGCAGACCGCGATCAACACGGCGAACAACACGGTGGCGCTGACGGCGGCGCAGGCGCAGGCGCTGCTCGGGGTCGGCTACTTCCAGTACGAGAACCATCCCGCGATGGGCGTGCCGGTCGTCCTGTCCTCGTCCGGAACGATGCCAGGCGGCCTTAGCGCCGGCACGCCGTACTGGATCACGTCGACAAACCCGCCCGCTATCAGCTTCTGCCCGACCCGGCTCGACGCCGAACAGGCGACGAACATCATCGCGATCACGAGCCAGGGCTCGGGAACCTTGTCGATCACGCCAGTGTCGGCCGCCTTCCCGTGGGTGCCGACGCTGGCGCTCGATCAGGACGGCGGGCGGGTCTGGTATGCCGGGTCAAGCGGCATGACAAAGCCGACCCTGTTGGTCGCGCACGACTTCACCTATCTGACGACAAGATCGCGCTTCCTGCCGCCCTATCTGACGAACCTGACCGTCGATTCGACCGTCAGCCCGCCGGCGCTGTTGCCGTTCAGCCAGGGCGCCCTCTATTTTCCGTCAAATATCGGCGGCACCGGCGAGAGCGAACAGGACGACCGCATCGGCTATCTGACCTGGCACAGCGCCTGCGCGCTGTACCGGCCGTTCGATCTCAACCTGCACCGGCTGAACGTCGGCGTCGCGCTGTCGTACTTCGAGTATTCGATGATCGCGATCAACGACTACACCACCACATTGCCGGTGGTCAACGTGACCTATTATCCGAATTACGGCATCCCGGTCGGACCGCAGGCGCGCTGGGGCTATAACGGTTATTCCGGCTGGACCATGTGGTCGAACGCGACGATCGACAACCCCGCCTGGATCGACAATGGAGGCGCTCACAACCCGTGCCCGGCGATGCTGCCCTATCTGCACAGCGGCGATTTCCTGTATTACGAACTGCTCGCGCTGCAATGCAATCTGCGCATGATGGGGAGTTATTACGGCGAGATCACGGCCGGCAATGTGACCTGCTACAAGGCATGGTCGGTCATGAACGGCGGCCAGGGGGGGACGGCCAGCAGCAGCTGGTACACGACCCCGGACTGGGATATCGGCGACGGCGCCCAGGTCCGTGGCATCGCATGGTTAATGCGCATCCACGGCGTGATGATGCATTTCATGCCGGCAAACCGACCGGAGGCCCCATATCTGCGCGACCAGACCTACGGCATCGCGTCGATCCCGAACCAGCTCGTGCAGTACATCCCGAGCTCGATCGGCGCGCTCGGCGTCTATGGCGGCCTGAATAATGCAAGCACTCCCGGGGCTTATTACGGCTTTAATTTCTTCCAGCATTACATGATGTTCCTGTGCTGGGCGATGGAGGCGTGGAAGGGTGAGTATCCGCAGCTCGTCAATTTCGTCACCAACTATCTGAGCCGGGTGGTCGTGGGCTTCGGCAACGAGGCCTGGGGCGGCTCGCCGCAAGGCTGCATCTTTGGCATGAACCTCTATGAGCCGGTTGCAGCCGATCCCAATGGCAATTATGTGTCGTCTTGGGATCAATTGCTGAACTGGACATCGACATACAGCTTTCAGATGCTGAACTTTACCGATCTGTGCAGCATCACGCAGGGCGGCACGACGATCACGCTGGTCAACGGGATCGCCCATCTCTACAATATTGGGGTCGCTCCGGGCTGGTTCGTGCAGACCATAAACTTCAACGACTTCCCGGAATACACGATCGTTACGGCGCAATCCGGCAACCAACTCACGACCGGCCCCGCGCCGGGCACGAGCGGCAACGCGCAGGCGGCGGCGACGCGCGGCGTCTACACGGCTACGACCAGCGCCGCTTCCGCAGCCGGCACGACGACGCTGACCTTCTCGTCGTCCAGCTTCCCGTCCGGCGTCGTCGTCGGCATGGGGGTGCAAGACGTCACCAATCCCACTGCGATCCCGATCGGCGGCGGCGGAAACTCTTACCTGCCGTATTACGTAACCGCGATCACCTCCAGCGGCGGCACGACGACCGTGACCTTGAGCCGCCCGATCGGCATTCAGAACGGCGGCTCGGTCGCGGCCGGCGACACGATCCGCTTCGGCACGGTCGTAACGGTCAGTTCCTTGCCGATCCCGTGGCCGGGCATTGCGACGCTGATCAGCCAGAGCGGCCTCAAGGACATGATCTGCCTCGACGGCGGCGCCGAATACGTCAACCAAGACTCCTACATCTGCATGGTGACGAGCGGGCTCGGCGTGGCCTCGGTCCTGTACAATCTGAACGGCAGCCCGGCGCTCGCCAACGCCGTCAACATCTACAACGAAATCCGGCGCCGGCAGTATCTGGGCACCTACAATCCGCCGCTGTCCTTTGCCAACGGTCCGAAATGGGCGATCGGGCCGATCGGGGCGACGCAGTAGCCCCGGCGCCGGTCCGGCCCCGTTTCGATCCCGGGTTGCGGCGCGGCCGCGTTGCGGCCGCGGGAGGGTATGCATGTTCGCACGGCGCACCGCCGAGGGCATCCTGCAGCACATCACCGGCTATTCCGCGATCTTCGCGGCGCCGACCGCCTATGTCGCGCTGTTCACGACGGCGCCGACCGACGACACCGGCGCCGGCGCGGTCGAGGTCTCGGGCGGCGGCTACGCCCGCGTCGCCACCGCCGCCGGCACCACCGGCACCTGGGGCGCCGCCTCGACCGGCACCGATCCGACGACGATCGCCAATAACGGCTCCGGCGCCGCCGCGATCACGTTCGCGACCGCGACCGCCTCCTGGGGCACTGTCGTCGCCTTCGGCCTTTATGATGCGGCCAGCGCCGGCAACCTGCTCGCCTGGGATTGGCTCGGCAACTTTCAATGGCAGCCGTGCACGATCTCATCGGCCGCGCCCGCCGTCTTCACCGCGCACGCGCACGGCTTTGCCGCCAACGACCCGATCGTCTTCTCGACCGTGTTCGGCGGCACCGCGCCGGTGCTGGCCACCGGCTCGGGCGCGCTCGGCTCGAACAACGTCTCGCTCGTCGTCAGCCCGACCACCGACACCTTCACGCTGACGACGGCCGGCACCGCGGTCAACACGACCGCGACCGGCAACGGCATGGTGCGCAAGATCGTGCAGCAATCGGTGCCCTCGGGCGTGCAGCCCTCCTTTGCCGCCGGCACGTTGATCCTGTCGGCGGTATGAGCCAGCAGGCATTGTGAGCAGGCGTCATGCTTAAAGGCCTGGCCATTCTGTTCGGCAAATGCGCACCCTGGGTGCCGCCAAGCCCGAAAGCGGCGATTGCCGCGATGCTGTGGTTCTATGGCGCCATACCCGGCGTGTCCTATCAGGACTATCGGGCGGCCGTATGGAACCAATATATCGCGGCCGGCGGGACGGTGCGGCAGGCGAACGCCGCCGTTGCGGCGCTCGATCGCTGCTTTGCGGCGTGGCCGCAGAAACCGCACTGACGCCCGCGCCGATCCCGGTTCTCCGGTCTTCCGATGCCCCAGATCATCGCCGATCGCGTCAAGGAAACGACGACGACGACCGGCACTGGCACGATCACCTTGGCCGGCCCGGCGACGCAGTTCCAATCCTTCGCCGCCGCGATCGGCAACGGCAACACCTGTGACTACTGCCTCCTGTCCGGCAACGGCACCGACTGGGAGGTCGGCAACGGCACCGTGACGACCGGCGCCTCGAACACCTTGTCGCGCACGGTGATCTACGCCAGCAGCAATGCCGGCGCGGCGATCAACCTGTCCGGCACCAGCACCGTGTTCGTGACCGCCTCGGCGCGCCGGCTGCAGCACGGCGGCCTCTATCAGGGGCTGATCACATCGCCGCCGCCGACCCAGGCCGGCACCGGGCTGACGACCTGGATCAACCAATCGACCGCGACCGCCGCCGACACCGCCGCCGGCATCGCGATCACTTCGCAAACCGCCGCCGGCGGCGTCCTCAACGCGCTGTCAAAAGCGGCGCCGGCCACGCCTTACAGCTTCACCGCGCTCGCGCTCTACGCCGGCACCGGCGCCAATTACAACAACGTCGCGCTCGGCTGGTACGACGGCACGAAGGCGGTGACGCTGAACCTGATCCCGGGCAGCGGCATGTGGGTCATGGCATGGGCTTCCGCGACCAGCTACACGACCTCGCTGGCCAATCTCGGCGGCCCCGCGCCCTACCATATGTGGCTGAAGATCAAGAATGACGGCACCAACCTGTCGTTTTTGTATTCGATGGACGGGGTCAATTTCCTGACCCTCTATTCGGCGACGGTGGCCTCGGCGCCAGGCGGCCTGGCGAATTACAACACCGTGTTTTTCGGCGTCTCGCCATGGGCGGCGGCGCCGGCATTGGCGACATTGGCGGCGTGGGCGCAGGGCACGAGCTAGCTGATGCTGGTCTCGGGCGGCGCCGTCAGCGAACTGCCGGTCTCGGATGCGCCGACCGCCGGCGGGCCGACGCCGCTTTCCTTATCGGCGCGCGCCGGGGCGGCGGCGACCGGCCGGGCCGCCGGCGCCTATCGGGCGGCGATCGCCGCGCGCGGCTTGGCGCAGGGGGTGGCGCGGCCGGCGGCGGCCTTTGCGGCGCCTTTGACGGCGCGGGCCGCGGCGGGCGCGGGCGGGCGCGGCGGCATCGCCTTTGCGGCGGCGCTGTTGGCGCGCGCGATGGCGGCGGCGGCGGGGCGGGCGGCGGCGGCGCTGACGGCCGGGGCGCAGCTCGCGGTCGCGGCGCGGGCGCTGGCGCTTGCCTGCGGGCGCGCCGTGCTGGCGCTGGTGACGCCGCCGCCGGCGGCGGCCGCCAATCCGACGCTCGAGATCATCGCCGCCGCGCAACAGATCCCGCCCGGCATGAAGAACGTGCTGACGCTGACCGCCGGCAATCCGGGCCTGACGATCACCGCCACCGACAAGGGGCCGCAACAGGGCTGACCGATGCCGCGATTGTTGAAGGACTTTCCGGTCACCGAGCCGGGCGCGGTCGGGCTCTATGCGATCGACTTTGCGCAGAACGTGCCGGTCGGGGCCAGCCTGGCGGCGGCAAGCTGGGCGCTCGGATTGCATTACATGCTGCCCGGCGCCGCCGCCGATGCGACCCCGCAGGCGCGCCTTGTCGGCGCGGCCGCGATCAGCGGCAGCGTGACCCGGCAGACGATCGCCGGGCTGCTCGCCGGCAACGACTATCTGGTCACCGTGACCGGCACGATGTCGGACGGCGAGGTCGTCATCTTGTGGACCGTGTTGTCGTGCCGCGCGCCGCAGTGACGAAGGCGCCTTGATGGCCGCCGGCGGCAAGCGCACGCCGCTTTCCGGCCTCATCGCCGGCGCGCAGGATCTGGCGGCGCGCTTTCGCGCCGTGTGGGGCAGCGGCAATCTGTTCTCGCCGGGCGAGCCGATGGTGCCGCCCGAACCGGAGAAGACCCGCACCTGGGACTTCCCGGTCGGCTGGAACTACATCTATACGCCGCGCTCCTATGAATCGATCGGCTTTGCCGAATTGCGCGCGCTCGCAGAAAATCACGACATCACGCGGCTGGTCATCGAGACGCGCAAGGACCAGATCGAGCAGCTCTCTTGGTCGATCCGCGCGCGCGCCGCGGACAGTCCGCGCGCCGATGCGCCGCGGCGCATCGCGGCGCTGACCGAATTCTGGCATCATCCCGACGGCGAGCAGCCCTTCGCCACCTGGCTGCGCGAGGCGCTCGAGGATCTGCTCGTCATCGACGCGCCGGCCTTCGAGATCCGCCGCAACCGCGGCGGCGACGTCATCGCCCTCGACGTCGTCGACGGCGCCACGATCAAGGTGTTGATCGACGACACCGGGCGCCGGCCAAAGCCGCCGGCGCCGGCCTATCAGCAGGTCATCCACGGGCGGCCGTGGCGGCTGCTGACGGCCGACGAATTGCTCTATGCGCCGCGCAACCGCCGCCCGTTCAAGGCCTACGGCATGAGCCCGGTCGAGCAGATCGTGATGACGGTCAACATCGCGCTGCGGCGCCAGGTCATGCAATTGCAGCACTTCACCGAGGGCAACGTGCCGGTCGGGCTGCTGAGCGCGCCGGAAGGGTGGACGGTCGAGCAGGTGCGCCGCTTCCAGGAAGGCTTTGATGCCAAGCTTGCCGGCAATGCGGCCGAGCGCACGAAGCTGATCTGGGGGCCGCCCGGCGCCAAATACCAGGCCTTCAAGGAGGCGCCCTACAAGGACGATTTCGACGAGTGGCTGGCGCGGGTCGTGTGCTTCGCCTTTTCGATCTCGCCGAACCCCTTCATCCGGCAGGTGCAGCGCACGACCGCCGATACATTGCAGGAAGCGGCGCTGAAGGAGGGCCTGGAGCCGTTGAAGCAATGGGTCAAGCGCCTGGCCGACGGCGTCATGCAGCGCCGCATGGGGCATGCCGACCTCGAATTCGTATGGGACGAGGAGGAGGCGCTCGACCCGCAGGGCCAGAGCCAGATCCTCGACCGCTATGTGCGCGCCGGCATCTACAGCCTCAACGAGGCGCGCGCGGCGATCGGCTTCGATCCGGTGGCGGGGGGCGATGAACCCCGCATTGAAGTGGACCCCATCCGTGGGACCGCTCGGACCGGTTTCTTAGTTGGAAGCTGGACCGTTCCGACCTTGTGAAGCCCTTATGCGATCAAAGCCTGTTGTGGTTGTGGCGGCTGTGGGCATATGGGC